>Ga0181516_10000006_pt1 | contig 255117 bp, 209 predicted proteins | sample PEATcosm2014_Bin_25_FD_121104 | JGI IMG/M metagenome (GOLD analysis project Ga0181516, IMG submission 121104) | Peatland microbial communities from MTU Mesocosm Facility, Houghton, MI, USA - PEATcosm2014_Bin01_10_metaG | ecosystem: Environmental > Terrestrial > Soil > Wetlands > Peat | place...
GAAGCGAGTCGCGTCGCATGAGTCGACCGACGGCTTGCGTCAGATGAAGCTCCTGACGCTCTTGCGCCTCAACAGCCGCTCGAGCGTTCCCGCCGCATCCTCTGCCTTCCCGAGCAGTATCATGGCCGCGATGATATAGGGCTTGTAGCTCGCCTCGCGGTAGGTGTCGTCGCGGTAGCAGTCGAAGACAGAGGCCGCAACCTCGCCAGCGTCGCAGGAGACGCCGGTTATGTCCGCGGGGAGGCAGTGCATGTAGAGGCCTTTGCCGTCTTTCGTGAGCTTCATCCTGCCTTCAGTGCATTCCCAGTCCTTGAAGCGCGCGTTGTTGGCCAGGCACTGCCGCTCGAGGTCCTTGAGACCGGTCTGGTCGCCCGCATGAAGGAGGGGCACGCGCTTCTGCATCACGTCGTAGGGCGCCCAGCTCTTCGGGTACACGATGTCGGCGCCCTGGAAGGCCGAATCCATCGAGTGCAGGGTCTCGAGAGAGCCGCCGGAAGCCTTCGCCTGCCTCTTCGAGAGCTCGATGACCTCGGGTATCAGGTCATAGCCCTCGGGGTAGGCTAGCCGGATCTCCATGCCAAAGCGGCTCGCGAGGCCGATGATCCCCTGCGGAACGGAGAGGGGCTTGCCGTAAGAGGGAGAGTAAGCCCAGCTCATCGCGATTTTCTTGCCCTTGAGCTTGTCGAGGCCTCCGAAGTAGTGCGCGAGGTGGAGGAAGTCGGCCATCGCCTGGGTGGGGTGGTCGATGTCCGACTGCAGGTTCACCACCGCGGGCCGCGATGGCAGCACCCCGGCGGCCACGCCGGCGTCGAGGGCCGCGCCCACCTCCCGCTGGTACTTGTCGCCCTCGCCGAGGTACATGTCGTCGCGTATGCCTATGGCCTCGGAGAGGAAGCTGATCATGTTCGCCGTCTCGCGCACCGTCTCGCCATGGGCTATCTGGCTCTTGCCCTCGTCGAGGTCCTGGACGTAGAGCCCCAGGAGGTCGCAGGCCGAGGCGAAGGAGAAGCGCGTGCGGGTCGAATTGTCGCGGAAGTTGGACACCGCTATCCCCGAGTCCCACAGCCGCGGCGAGATGCCCGCCTCGCGCATCGCCCTCAGGGCGTCCGCGACGAGGAAAGTCGCCTCGATCTCGTCCCGCGACTTTTCCCAGGTGAGGAGGAAGTCCTTCCCCCGCATCTCTATTTTCTTGCCTTTTAGCTCGTCGATTATCTTCCTTATCTCGCTGGCGCCCATCCCTCGTCCTCCCGTCCTTTATAGTTTTCCCATCGCCCGAAGCACGCGCTCGGGCGTAAATGGCCATTCCCTCACCCATGCCCCGACCGCGTCGTGTATCGCTATGGCGATCGCGGGCGCCGCGCCATTGAGCGATATCTCAGATACGCTCTTGCCCCCGAAGGGCCCGATCTCGTCCGCGACGGGTACGAGCTCTACCCGGAAGTCCTCGGGGATCTCGCGGATCGAAGGTATCTTGTAATCGAGGAAACGAGGGTTGGCGCAGCGTCCCTCCCCGTCGTAGATCATCTCCTCGTAGAGCGAGTGGCCCACCGCTTTCATGACGCCGCCGTAGATCTGTCCCATGGCGAGGGCTGGGTTGATCGGCGTGCCGCAGTCCTGGTAGGCGTGGTATCTCTTGAGCCTCACCTCGCCGGTGCGCGCGTTGACCGCCGCTTCCACGAAGTGCGCTCCGTAGGGAAAGGCGGCATGTTCGGTCTTGAAGCTTCCGAAGCCCACGAGCTCGTGGTGGCCCTCTCCCTGGACGGACATGTGGGCAAGCCTGGCCAGGCTCACCTCGCCCCGCTCGCCCACGATGCGCCCGCGATGGGCGATCTTGAGCCGCGACTTATCCTCGCCCAGGACCTCGGCCGCCACCGTGAGCGCCTTGTCCCGCAGGTCCTCGGCGGCCCGAAGGGCTGCGTTGCCCGAGAAGTAAGTGCCCGAGGAGGCGTAGGCCCCCTTGTCGAAGGGTGTCTCGTCGGTATCGCCCGAGACGACCTCCACGTCCTCCATGTCGAGGCCGAGGGTCTCGGCCGCCGCCTTCGCGGTGACCGTATCGAGACCGGTGCCGAGGTCGGCGCCGCCGGAGAGGAGGAGTATCGTACCGTCGGTCAGGAGGCGGATCTCCGCGTTGGCCGCGTCGAGGCCGGGAAGACCCGAGCCCTGCTGTACGATCACGGCGCCGCGGCCCGTTCGCCAATCGCCCGCGCCCCGATTCCTCGCGGCCCCTTCCTTTTTCCATGAGAAGGCGGCCGCGCCGCGCTCGAGCATCTCCCCGAGTCCGCATTCGCCGAGGGTGACGGCCGACCCGGCCCGGCCCTCGCCGAGGCTGCGGAGGATCTCGATGCGGGCTCCCGAGCGGACGCGGTTGCGCTCTATCATCTCGAGCTGGTCCATGCCGAGCTCCGAGGCCAGCTCGGCGAGGCAGGTCTGGAGCGCGAAGGAGCCTTTTGGCGCGCCGTAGCCCTGATAGGCCCCGGCAGGCGAAAGGTTCGTGTAGTAGGACTTCACCTCGAAACAGGCGTTGTCGCAGAGGAGGAGGGGGAGACTCTTGGAGATTGCGTTCATCGGCACGGTGAGACAATGCTGGCCATAGGGCCCCGTGTCCGCGTCGAGCCGCATGAAGATGGCGGTGAGCCTGCCGTCGCGCTTGGCCCCGAGCTTGACTCGGATCTCCATGGCGTGGCGCGTGCGCGAGGCAACGAATTCCTCCTCGCGCCCGTAGCGGAAGAATACGGGCCTGCCGGTCTTCCAGGCGAGGTAGCCGGCTACGTCTTCGACGACGATGTCCTGCTTGGCGCCGAAGCCGCCGCCCACGCGCTCCTTGATCACGCGCACCTTGTTCTCGCTTATCCCGATCGCGCGGGCGACGATACGCCTGACGTGCCAGGGAACCTGGGTCGATGCCCTGAGCACGAGCCGGCCCGAATCGATGCGGGCGTAGACGACGTGGGGTTCCATCGGCGTGCACTGCACGCGGTTCGCCTTGTAGCTGCGCTCTATCACCACGTCGGCCTCGGCGAAGCCCGCCTCGACGTCGCCGATGCCGTCCGAGGCGCTGGCCGCGAGATTGCGATGCGGGTCCGAGCCGAGGGGGAATTGGTAGACGATCGGATCGTCGCGGCCGTCTCCCTCGACGCTCGTCCCGGGCGGCGGATCGCCGGCCAGGTAGCTCACCTCGCCCGAATGGACGAGGGGCGCGCCCATGGCCTTCGCCTCGGCGATGGAGAGGACGGGCTTCAGGACTTCGTACTCGACCTTGATGGCCTCGAGGGCGGCCCGCGCCTCCTGGGGCGTCTCGGCCAGCACGGCTGCCACGCGGTCCCCGACGTGCCGCACCTTCCTGGAGAACATGCGCTGGTCGTAGGGCGAGGGCTCGGGATAGCCCTGTCCGGCCGTCGTATAGACCTGGTCGGGGCAGTTGAGGTGGGTCAGCACGGCGACGACGCCCGGCATGGCCAGGGCGGCCGACGCGTCGATCGACTTGATCCAGGCGTGGGCGTGGGGGCTCGCGAGCATCTTGAGGTGGCAGGCGTCGGCGTCGACCCGGTCCTCGACGAAGGCCCGCTCGCCCAGGGCGAGGCGGGCGGCGTCGACCTTCTCGCGGTCCTTGCCGATATGGCGCAGGTCCGGGCGGAACTCGGGGGCCGCGGCTTCGGAATATATCGGTTCCGCGAGGCGCTTTGACGCGATGCGCACCGCGTTGAAGAATTGCTCGTAGCCCGTGCACCTGCACATCGTGCTCGACAGGGCGTCGGCTATAGCCTCCCGCGACGGCTCGCGGTCCCTCTCGAGCAGCTCGTGAATCGCGAGGGCGACGGCCGGCGTGCAATAGCCGCACTGGACGCAGGCCGCGTCGACGAGGGCGCGCTGCACGATCGACAGCTCGCGGTCCCTGGAGAGGCCGTCGACTGTCCTGACTTCGCGTCCGTCGGCCTGTACGGCGAGGATCTGGCAGGAATTGACGGAACGGCCGTCGAGGAGGACGGCGCAGAGACCGCAGGAGCCTTCGCCGTCGCAGCCGTTGCGCACCGAGACGACGCCCCTCGCGCGGAGGGCGTCGCGGAGCGAGATCCCCGGATCGAGATCCCAGGCCACGCTCCTGCCGTTGAGCCTGAACGCGGCCCTCATGGGACGGTCCTCACCGGCGCAGCCTCGAGGAGGGCGTCGGCCAGTAGCTGGGCGCCGCGCAGGCGCTTGAAGGCGGCGCTCGCCCTGAGGTCGTCCACGGGTCTCAGCAAGGGAGCGGCCGCGGCCTCGATGTCCTCGCGGGGAGGCAAGGGCTTGCCCTGGAAGAGGGCCTCGAGGGCGGGGAAACGGCGCGCATTGGGGCCGAGACCGCCCAGCGCGATGCGGAGGCGGGTGATCGCCTCGCCCTTTAGCGGGCTTTCGAGCTCATAGGCGGCCGCGGCGCCCAGCACCGAGAGGTCGCAGGATACGCGATTCCAGCGCCGGTAGGCCGCGCGACGACCCTCCTTGATGGGCACCAGGACCCGAAGGAGGATGTCGGAGGCCCGGGCGGTGGCCATGGACTCCGCCCGAGCGCGAAGCCAGGCCTCCAGCTCGATCCGGCGCGGCTGGGGCGAGGAGGTCGAGACGACCTCGACCTCGGCTTCGAGGGCGATGAGGATGGGCAACATGCTCGAGCAGGACTTGTCCGCCCCGAGATTGCCGCCCAGGGTGCCCCTGTTGCGGGTATTGCGGTTGACCATGGAGAGGGCGGCCTCGACGATGCAGCTCGGAGCGTCCTTCGACTCGGCGATCTCCTGGAAGGTCGTCCCGGCGCCGATCGTCAGGACGGCTCCCTCGAGGGCGAGGCCCCGAGGGAGGGCGGCTCCCAGGTCGATGACCGACTCGGGCTTGTCGCGGCCGTCCCCGGCGAGGACGTAGGTCCCGCCCGCGAGATAGGCGGCCGAAGGGTCGGCGCGCTTCGCCTCCAGGGCTTCGGCGGCGCTCGCCGCCTTCACGTATCGAGCGACCTTGGTCATCTTGAGAGGCCTGCCTTTTCCTGGAGCCTGCGCGAGGCGAGCTCGGCGTTGATCCGTATGGCTTCCTCGTCCGTTCCGGCGCGCGCGCCGGGGCCGGCGAGCCTTCCGGACTCGAGGGCGAGCTCCCCGTTCACGACGACGTGGTCGGCGCCGTGGTCATAGCCGCAGAGAAGAAGGGCCGCGACGGGGTCGGCGAGGGCCCCGGCGTACTCGAGCTTCATCACGTCGAAGAGCGCGAGGTCGGCGATCCAGCCTTCTTCTATCCTTCCGAGCTTGCGGTAGCCGAGGAGCTTCGCGCCTCCCTCGGTCGCGACGGACAGGGCCTCGCGCGCGGCGAGGCCGCCAGAGCCGTAGCGGACGCGCTGGAGGAGCATGGCCTGCCTGGCCTCGCCGAGCATGTCTGAGGAGTCGTTGGAGGCCGAGCCGTCGACGCCGAGGCCCACGCCCACCCCGAGGTCGAGCATCTCGCGCACGCGGGCTATTCCCGAGCCGAGCCTCATGTTCGAGGCGGGACAGTGAGCGACGCCCGTGCCCGTGCGGGCCAGGAGCCTGAGTTCCTCGTCGTCGAAATAGATGCCGTGGGCGTACCAGACGTCGGGGCCCACGAAGCCGCAGTCCTCCATGAGCCTGAGCGGCCTCCTGCCGTACCTGGTCACGCAGAACTCATCCTCGTCCGAGGTCTCGGCCAGGTGGGTGTGGAGGCGCACGCCCCGTCGCCGGGCGAGATCGGCGGCGTCCCTCATGGATTTCTCCGAAACCGAGAAGGGCGAGCAGGGCGCGAGCGAGACCTTGCGCATCGCGTCGGGGGCCGGATCGTGGTATTTCGATATCGTGGCCTCGCACTCGGAGAGGATCCTGTCTTCGTCCTGCACCACCGAGTCGGGAGGCAGGCCGCCGTCCTTCTTCGAGAGCGACATGGAGCCGCGGGTCGGGGCGAAGCGGAGTCCGATCTCGGTCGCCGCCGCGAACTGGATGCCCGGCAGATCGTCCTTGAAACCGCGGGGATAGAGATAGTGGTGGTCGGTCGTGAGCGTGCAGCCGGTCTTGAGGAGCTCGGCCAACGCGAGGCGCGAGGACCAGTAGACGGCGTCCTCATCCACCCCCTTCCATATCTCGTAGAGGTAGACCAGCCAATCGAAGAGCTTGGCGTCCTGCACGGCGGGCAGGGCGCGGGTGAGGGTCTGGTAGAAGTGGTGGTGCGTGTTCACCAGGCCCGGCAGAACGACATGCCGCGAAGCGTCGATGACCTTCGCGCCCTCAGGCGCGGCTATACCCGGCGCGATCCGCGCTATGCGATTCTCCTCGATGAGGATGTCGAGGCCCGACCTGTCGGGCGCGGCCACGGCCGAGCCCGAGGCTGGGCCCGATCCCGCGATGCGGAAACAGTCCTTCAGCAGGATCAACGCAAAACCTCGCGGTTGAACTCGTCTATCATCGAGTCGAGTGCGCCTACCTGGGAGCGGAGACCGCCCCAGTAGGCGCGATAGTCGTCCCACTGGGCCCGGAGCTCCGAGACGTCCTTGCCGAGCTGCTCGATCCAGCTGAAGTACTTGAGGTTGTGTACGCGCCTCTTGTCCCCCTGGGAGAGCTCGAGTACGTGGTCCACCGAGACCGCCCCGAGGAGGGCGTAATCGCGGTCAGCCTGGCGCTGGTCGTACTTGCCGCGGGCGGAGTCGAGCTCCTCGATGCGGCTCCCGTACATGGCCATCGAGTCGGTGAACATCGTGAAGACCACGTCGTGCTCGCCGAGCTCGTAGTACTTGGCGAACTTGATCGCCGCCAGAACGTTGGCGACTCCCGATATGCCGAGCCAGTCGAGCTTCGCGAGGACTTCCGCGCCGACGCCCGCCTCGGCGAGGACCTTGCGCCCAGCCTCCTCGTTGAAGAGGCGGATGAGGCGGATCGGCAGCTCGTCGTCCACGCCGATCGCGGCGTCGGTGTCGCGGAGGTTGTGGATCCAGGGAATGTGCTTGTCGCCGATTCCCTCGATGCGGTGCTCGCCGAAGCCGTTCTCGAGTATGGTCGGGCACTGGAGGGCTTCGGCCACCGCGACCTTCGCGCCCGGGAAACTGTCGCGCAGATAGGATCCGGCCCCGAGGGTGCCCGCTGAGCCGGACGAGAGGACGGCGCCCGCGACGTGGTCGCCGGGCAGGGCGATGGCCCTGAAGGCCTCCTCCATGGCCGGCCCGGTGACGGCGTAGTGCCAGAGATGGTTCGGCAGCTGGTCGAACTGGTTGAAGATGACCGCCTCGGGCCTCGTTCGCTCGAGCTCGGCGCACTTGTCGAAGATCTCCTTGACGTTCGACTCGGTGCCCGGAGTCGCTATCACTTCCTCGGCCATGGTCCGGAGCCAGTCGAAGCGCTCCCGGGACATCCCCGCGGGCAGGATGGCGATGCTCGGGCAGGACAGGAGGCGCGAGATGTAGGCGCCGCCGCGGCAATAGTTCCCCGTGCTCGGCCACACCGCCTTCTTGGTGGTCGGGTCGAAGCGGCCGGTCACGAGCTCGGGCAGGAGGCAGGAGAGGGCGGCGCCGACCTTGTGCGCGCCCGTGGGGAACCATTTGCCGGAAAGGCCGACGATGCGCGCCTTGGTCCCGGTGATCGAGCCCGGGAGCTCCACGAAATTGACTCCGCCGAAGGCGCCGCCCCTCTCCTTGGGCTCGTTGTGCCAGGTTACGCGAAAGAGATTCCGGCTGTGCACGTCCCAGAGGCCTATGCCCGAGAGTTCCTTTTTGACTGCTTCGGGAACCTTGGATGGATCCCTCATCTGCGCGTAGGTGGGCAGGAGGATGCCCTTCTCCCTGCAGCGCTGAATGTTCCTCTTCCTCTGGGCCTCGTTCACGTTCAGGTCGATCATCGAAAACTCCTTGCTTACCGCGCGGCCGCATGTACGGCGAGCGCGGCGCTCTTGATATCCTTCAAACCCGAGCCGGTGAGCATCACTACGGCGACCTCGTCCCTCCCCAAGGAGGCTCTCGCCTTCATGAAGGCCGCGAAGGCGCAGGCGCTCGACGGCTCCGCGAAGAGCCCCGCGCGCGACGAGGCCAGCCACTGGGCCTCGAGTATCTCCTCGTCCGAGACGACGATGCCGGCGCCGCCGTGGCGCCTGAGCCTTTCGAGCGCAAAGACGCCGTTGCGGGGCGCGTCGACCGATATGGAATCCGCCAGAGTGCTCGATGGGCGGAACTCGAAGGCGCCGGTCTCGAGGGCGCGGGCGATGGCGCTCGAGCCCTCGGCCTGGGCCGCCCATACCTTCGGCATCCGCTCGATCTCGCCGAGGCGCAGGAGATCCTCGAAGCCGCGGATCACGCCGGCGACGATGACTCCGTCGCCGGTCGGCACGAAGACGTGATCGGGACCGCGCGAACCCGCCGCCTTCAGGGATCGCGCCATTTCGAAGGATGCGGTCTTCTTGCCCTCGATCGTGAGAGGGTTGTAGGCGGTGTTGCGCGAGAGGACGCCCGTCCTATCCGTGTACTCGAGGCAGGCGTCGAAGGCCAGGTCGTAGCTCCCGTCGATCTCGCGCAGCTCGGCGCCGTACTGGAGGACTTGGATGCGCTTCGCGACCGGAGCCGACTTCGGGAGGAAGACCGTGACCTTGAGGCCCGCCGCCGCCCCCACGCAGGCCATGCTGGAGGCCGCGTTGCCCGTGGAGGCGAGGGCGACCTCGCCGATGCCGTGCTTGCGGGCGAAGGCGGCCACGAGGTAGGAGGCCCTATCCTTGTACGATCCCGAAGGTTCGCAGGTGTCGTCCTTGAGCCAAAGCCCAGGGCAGGCCAACTCCTCGCGCAGCCGCTTAGGCGCCCAGAGCGGGGTGTCGCCCACGGGGACGGGAGGGAAGTATTCGGCTTCTACGGGAAGCGGAACGGAGCCTGCACCGATCGAAGAGGCTCCGGCCGCGGCGTCGCTTCCCTCGAAGCGGCACTCGAGGACTCCGCCCAGGGGCAGGCCGGGCGCGTTGCCCGCCGAGCAGGGGCCGCAGAGGTACCTCCCCGGCTCGATCTCGTACTCCGCTCCGCAGCTCGGGCAGCGGTAGCTCCATCTCACGCGCGCTCTCGCGGCGAGTAGCCGCGCTCCAGGGAATAGGGCAGGGCGGCGTAGAAGGCCGAGGCTTTCTCGAGGTCGTCCACGCGGGTGATCTCGTTGGGGGCGTGGGCCTGGGACTCGTCGCCGGGGCCGAAGCCGATCACGGGGATCTTGTGCCGTCCGCAGATGGCGACGCCGTTGGTCGAGAAGGTCCATTTGTCGACGACGGGGGGCGAGCCGAAGAGTCCGGCGTAGGTATCGACCCCCGAGAGCACGAGAGGGTGGTCGGCCGGGATCTTCCAGGTGGGGAAGTAGAGCTCCTGCTTGTAGACCTTGCCGGTATAGGCGGCCTGGGCGTATTCGGGCATTCGCACGGTGAATTTATCGACCCCCGCGGCCACCAGGGCCTTCTCGACCTGGCTTATCGCGAGCTTGTCGTCCTCGCCCCAGGTGAGGCGCCTGTCGCAGTAAAGCATGGCCTGGTCGGGCACCGCGCACTGCGAGGGGCCCTGGACCTTGATCTGCGAGACGACGATGGTGCCTTTGCCGAGGAAGCCGTCGTCGTCGGGCTTCAGTTGCGCGTTGAGCGATTCCAAAGCCAGGGCCGCGCGGGCGGCTTTGTAGGCCGCGCTCTCGCCGCGCTCGGGCGCCGAGCCGTGGGCGGAAATCCCCTTGATGTCGATCTGTATCTCCATGCGGCCGCGGTGGCCGCGGTAGAGGCGGCAGCTCGTCGGCTCGGTGGATACCGCGAAGTCGAGCTTGAAGCCCTCCTCCTCGATGAGGTGCTTCCAGCAGAGGCCGTCGCAGTCCTCCTCGATGACGGTGAAGGCGAACCAGATCGAGTAGTCGCCGGCGTAGGCGGCCTCCTTGAGGATGCGCGCCGCCGTTATCATGGAGGCCGCCCCGCCGAGCTGGTCGGAGGCGCCGCGGCCGTAGACGAGGCCGTCCTTGATCAGCCCCGAGTGGGGCGGGGTCTTCCACTGGCTCGGGTCCCCGACGCCGACCGTATCGATATGGGCGTCGAATACGAGGACTCGCTTGCCTTTGCCGACGCGGCCGAGGAGGCTCCCGAGGCCGTCGGTGTGGATCTCCTCCATCCCCGCCTCCTTGCACATCCTCTTGAGGAGATCGATCCTCTCCTTTTCCGTGCAGCTGAAGCCGGGGACCTTCACGATCTCCGAGAGATTCTTCGCGGAATAGTCCCTGTACTTCCTCGCCTGTCCCAGAATCGCCGCGCTGTCCATGCTCAACCCCTTTCTTCCATTCTCTTCCAAAGCCTCTTCGTCTCGGCCCGGGCCTTGGCCGCTATGCCCTCCGCGTCGAAGGCCGGCACGCGATCCTCGACGACGAAGGCGCCGTTCACCATGACGGACTTCACCGATCGGGACGACAGGCCGAAGGCCATGTGCCCCGCGATGTTGCCGCCTACGAGAGGCGTCGGAGGATCGTAGTCCCAGAGCGCCAGATCGGCGACCGCGCCGGCGACGACCCGCCCGAAGGCCGCTCCTATGTAGCGCTCCATCAGCCTATTTCCGCGGTCGAGACAGCGCAGGAAGTCTCCCGGCCACCAGGGGCCTCCCGCCTCGCGGTGCCTGAAGCAGGCGAAGCGGAACTCCTCGAGCATGTCTGCGCTCATGCCGTCGGTCCCGAGCACCACATTGGCGAATCGGGGCAGGAGGGCGTTGTAGCCGACCGAGTTGTTCATGTTGCTGCGCGCGTTGTGCGCGAGGAAGGAGCCGCGGGCGTTGACCAGCTCGACCTCGGCCTCGGTGAGCCAGACGCCGTGGCCGATGATCGACTTGGGGCCGAGACAGCCCGCCGCGTCGAGGCGCGCCGCGAGGTCGGCGCCGAAGCGGTAGCGCGAATCCACCGCGTCGAACTTGTCCTCGCCCGCGTGGGTGTGGAGCCCCCGCTTGGAGGACCTGACGGCGTCGCCGAGGGCCGCGAGGGTCTCCTCGCCCACCGTGAAGCCCGCGTGTGCGCCTATCGCGCCGTCGACGAGAGGCTTCTTGCCGGCGGCGCGATCCGCGTCGATCTCGCGGGCGAAGCGCAGGTTCTCATCGACTCCCGCTCGCGCGCCGTCCATGCCGTTGCGGTCCGTCGTCTCGTAGCAAAGGAGGCCGCGCACGCCGATCTCCTCGAAGGCGCGGCGGATGACGGAGAGACTGCCGTCGATGGCCTCGGGCCCCGCGTGGTGGTCCACGACGCTCGTCACGCCCGCCATCGCCGCGTCCGCGCAGCCGGCCAAGGCGCTGGCCTCGAGTATGGGAAGGTCGATGGCCCGGTCGAGACGCCACCACAGATTCCTGAGCTGCTGGGCGAAGTCCTTCGAGGGCGCTATGTCGACCATGAGCCCGCGGGCGAGGGCGGAGTACAGGTGGGTGTGGGCGCAGACGAGGCCGGGGCTCAGGTAGGTCCCGCGCGCCCTCTTGGCTCCCGGATACTTGGCCGAGAGACCGGAGCCGGTCTCTACGATAGTGCCGGCGGCGTCGCCTTCGCCGGGGCCCGCCGCGACGACGTCCATCGGCTCGGAAACCGCCGGAGGCTCGAAGGAAAGGACGCGAACGGCTTCGAAGATCGTCATCGCAGGCCTCCGATCAGATAGGGGTGATCGCGGAAGACCGCGCGCGCGAGACTTTCCATGAGCCCGCCCGCGCCATCTTCGGCCCAGTCGGCGTAGCTCAGCTCCTGGACCTCCGCCCCGGCCGTCGCGCGAACGAGGAGGAACGGCCTCTCCCCCGGGCCCGGGCGACCGGCTCCGCCCTTTGCTCGGGCGTCGTCGCCCGACGCGACGTAGCAGAATCCCGCGTTCAGGACGCGGGCCGCCGAGTCGTGGCGAGCCTCCATAGCGGCGCGATCCTCGAAGAGAGTAGGCTTGCCGCGGTAAGGCTCGCCATCGAAGGGACAGAAGGTGCCGCAATTGCCGCACTCGTTGCAGAGGGCGTCGACATGGAGAATCTGTATCGACTGGTCGAATCCGCGGTCCGGCTTCGCCGGAATTCCTCCCGGCGGTAGCGGAAGGGCGAAGTTGGCCCGGTTGGGGCAGACCTCGACGCAGCGCAGACAGGCCGAGTCGCAGCGCAGGCAGCGCTCGGCCTCGCGGGATACGAAGGATGCCGACGCCCGGGGGAGGCTCTCGGCTATCTCGCCTCGGACGGACAGCTTCCCCTCGTCCGGCGCCGAAGGAGCGTAGGTCGATGCCGGTGGCTCCATGCCGGCGGCGCGGAGGATAGCGTAGGCTGCGCGGCGCCCGTCGGCGACGGCCGAGATTATCGACGCCGGACCCTGGGCCGCGTCGCCTCCCACGTAGACGCGCGGTCGCGGGCTCGCCTGGGTCGCCGGGTCGAAGAACGGCGTGCCCTTCGGTCCGCGGGAAAGTCCCATGGCCTCGAGGAGGGAGATGTCGGGCGCTTCGCCCACCGCCGCGACGAGGAGCTCGCAGTCGACGCTCTGCGTCCGGTCGGTCGGCCTGGGGGACCTGCGACCCGAGGCGTCGCGTTCGCCGAGCTCCATGATGCGCAGGGCGAGCCGTGGGCCGTCGGGACCGTAATAGCTTCTCTCGGGGAGGCTCAGCTCCATGAGTTTGCCGCCTTCCTCGAGGGCGCTCTCCAGCTCTTCCCGGTCGGCCGGCATCTCCTCCCTGCTGCGGCGGTACGAAAGGCGGACCTCCTCTATGCCCGGCAGGCGGAGAGCCACGCGCACGGCGTCCATGGCCGTGTTGCCTCCACCGGCCACGACGACGTGCCGCGGCTGGCCGTAGGGCCATTCGGCGGGGGGAGCCCCCGCGGCCAGGCGGGAGGCGGCCGAGAGGAAGGAGAGGGCGTCGACGACGGGTATGGCGCCGCCCTCGAGGGGGAGCTCCTTCGGCACGGGCGCGCCCGTGCACAGGAAGAAGTCGGTGTAGCCCTGGGCCTCGAGACTCTCGAGGCTCTCGATGCGGACGCCGAAGCGGAAATCCGCGCCCAGCGAGCGGATCCTCTCGATGTCGGCCGCTACGTCGGCCCGGGGAATTCGGAAGCGCGGGATGACGTTTGCCGGGATTCCCCCCGGCTCCAGGGCTTCGTCGAATACGGTGACGCCCGCGCCTGCCAGGGCCAGGTGGTGGGCGCAGGAGAGTCCTGCCGGGCCGGCGCCGATGACGGCGACCTTCCCGCGGAAGGAAGGGTCCCGGGGCACCGCCGCGACAGTGATGGAGGCCGCCCTGGCGCAGGCGAGCTTCACGGCGCGAATCTCCACCGGGCCTTCGTAGTCGTTGCGGCAGCATGCCTCCTGGCAGACATGATCGCAGAGTGTGCCGGTGATGAAGGGCAGGGGGTTGTCGGCGAGTATCAGTGCCAGGGCTTCCTCGCGGGAGTCTGCTGCCTCGAGGCGGATGTATTCCGGAACTTTCTGGCCCACGGGACATGCTTCAATGCAGGGAGCCGCGAAGCAGTCGTAGAGGGGGAGGCTCTTGGCGATATGAGCCTTGCCGGCTTTCCACCCCGAGCGGTACTCGGGGAGGGCGAGAGCCGAATCGGCAAGGCGCGCGAGGGCGGCGGCATCGGGGCGGTCGGGGGAGGAGGGGAGGGCGGCGACGGCCGCGCGCGCGGCGGGAAGGAGGCGCTGGTACCCTCCCGGCTTGAGGATATCGGTGGCGACGGTCAGGGGCCCGAGGCCGCAGGCGATGAGCTCTCCCGCGTTCCTCGCCCAGACGCCGCCGCAATAGGAGAAGCGCGAGCCCCACTCGGGCAGGGCCGCGGCGAGGCGGGCAGCCAGCCTGACGGTCAGCGGGAAGAGGGCGCGCCCCGACATATAGCGCTCGCCGCCCGGAAGGAAGGAGCCGTCGTTCGCGTTGGCCAGCGTGTTGGAGAGCTTGATCCCGAATCTCCGGCCGCGGGCCTTCGCCTTGGCGTCGAGGGAGGAGATCAGCCCGAGCGCGTCGGGGAACTGGAGGTCGCGCTCGAAGTTGTCGCGGCGGATCCCTATGTCCTTCCATCCCGTTTCGTCCAGGACCGCCCTCGCCGAGTCGAAGCCGAGGAGGGTCGGGTTGAGCTTCACGAAGGTGTCGAAGCCCTTTTCCTCGATGAGATAGGAGCCGATGCGCTCGATCTCGTCGGGAGGGCAGCCGTGCATCGTCGAGAGCGTCGCCGAGTGGACGGGCGAGGAAGGGAAGTCGGAGATCAGCGCGCGCGCGGCGGGGAGAGGCGCGGAGCCGAAGGCCGAGCGGAAGGACTCGGACTCGACGAAGGTCTCGAGATCGCGCATCGCGCCCTTCCAGAAATCCGTACCGGCGGGCGCGCGCATCCCCTCGATGAACGCGTCCATCTTCGCGCTCATGATCCCCCCGAGGGTGTAGCCCACGGACATGTTGAAGAGGAAAGAGCGCGGCGAGGAGGAGAAAATCGAAGCGAGGAGCTCGATCGCGATCCATCCGCGGAGATATTCTTCGCGGGCCGACTTCAGGGAAAGCTCGGTCGACCATTCGGTATTGTGCCCCTCGTCGAGGGCGTCGATGCAAGGCTTGGCAATATCGAGAGCGTCGTCGTCCTGCACGGTCTTGAGCTCGAAGACCCGTGCGCCGGCAAGATAGGCGGCGACGAGGTTGGGAGCGATCTGGCTGTGAGGGCCCGCGGCGGGGCCGACCGGGAGGGAGGCTCGGCCCCCCATGACTTCGAGGCCGGGACTGCCCGCCTCGAGCTCGAAGGCCTCGCGGAAAGCCCTCTCCGGAATATCGTAGATCCTTCCCTTCGCCCGGAACTCCCCGGCGATGCGCCCCAGCAATCTCCCGAGTCCCGTAGTGTCCATCACCTTGCTCACGTGTACCCCCAGGTCAGGAAGCGGCCGCAGCCGGGCTCGGCCACGATTCCGCGGAGCGATTCGCGGCCGAGCCCGGCCCCCGCGTCGTAGACGACGCGGCCGCGGACGTAGGTCGCGGCTATCGCGCCCGAGAGGACCATGCCCTCGAAGGGCGTGATCTTGCCTTTGGACAGAAGCTTCCCTCCCTCGACTCGGGTCGAGGCCGCGGGATCGACGATAGCCAGGTCGGCGTCCTTGCCGGGGGCTATGGATCCCTTGCGGGCCCGGAGGCCGTAGCGCCTCGCGGCCGCGCCCGAGCTCGCCTCGAGGAAGCGGGGCAGGGTCAGGCGGCCCCGGACGAGGCCCTCCGAGTAGAGGTAGAGGAAGCCCGTGCCGACGCCGGGGATGCCGCCGTAGGCGGTCCAGACGTCGCCCGTCTCCTTCTCCCCGCGGGACGACGGAGCGTGGTCGCTCGCGAGGAAGTCGATGGCTCCCGATCCGAGGAGCCTCCAGAGCCTCTCCCGCTCGGCCCTGCCCTTGACTACGGGAGCCGTCTTCAGGGCCGCACCCCTCTCGGCGAAATCCTCCCGGCCGAAGGCGAGGTAATGCCCGCAGGTCTCGCAGCTGGCGCCGGCCGCATGCGCGAGCTCCGCCGCGGACGCGGTCCCGACGTGGACGATATGGAGGGTCGCCTCGCGGCCTCGGGCCAGGGCCAAGGCCGAGGCGACGGCGGTCAGCTCGGCGGCCTCGGGCCTGGAGTCGGCGTAATCCGACCATTCGGATCCGGCGGCGCCCCGGGCGGCCTTGACTCGCGCCGTCGCGGCCGTCACGTAATCGAGGTCCTCCGCGTGGAGGAGAACGGGTCGGCCGAGCCGCTCGGCCTCCGCCACTATGCGCGCGAAGTCCTCGTGGGTCACGCGCGTGAAGCTTTCCATTCCGGAGATGAAGTAGCACTTGAAGCCGACGACCTTGGGGGCGAGGGCGGCCATGGCGCCGCCGAGGCTCTCCTCGACCCGGTGGCCGGATACGCCCCCGTACAGGGCGAAGTCGACCAGGGCGCTCTTCGCGACCTGGCCGAGCTTGCCTTCGAAGGCGGCGAGATCGATCACGGGAGGGAGGGAGGTGCAGGGCATGTCGATCACGGTGGTGACCCCGCCGCGGGCCGCCTCGGCGCTGCCGTGGAGGAAGTCTTCCCGGGAGGTGAAGCCAGGCTCGTCGAAGTGGACGTGGGGATCGATCGCGCCGGGCAGGACGAGGAGCCCCGACGCGTCGAAGGTCTCCTCTCCGGCGACCGCCTCGAGGGTATCGGCTATCTCAGCTATGCGTTCGCCGCGCACGCGGACCGAGACGCGGCGAAAGTCCTCTTCGCCGGGCAGGGCGACGAGGCCGTTCTTGACGATCATGGTCGGACTCCTTGGAAGGTCACGCTCCGCCCCCGTTCGCCAGGAAGTCGGCCAAGGTCGCCATGGTGCAGCGCTCCCAATGCGCTCCGAGGAGGCGCAGCGCCTTCCGGCGATCCCCTTTCTCCATCGACAGAGCGATGGCCTGGTGCTCGCCGATCGACTCGGCCACCAGATTCTCGTCCTGCATGAAGCTGTATTCGTAGCGCAGGAGAATGCGCTTCAGGTCGGAGAGGATGCGGAGGAGGTGCTGATTGCCGCTCTCCTCGATGAGGGTCCTGTGCCAGGCCGAATCCAGTTCGATTCGGCGAAGCGGATCGGATCCCTCGAGCCTGAGGGAGACTCCGAGCTCCTTTAGCCGCTCGAGCCTTTCGGCGCTCGGGAAGGGAGCGGAATCGAGGGCCGAGCACTCGAGGAGACGCACGAGAGGATAGACCTCGCGGATCTCCGATTCCAGAAGGCGCTTTACCGAGAATCCCAGATGCTTCTGGGAAGAGATGAAGCCTTCCCTTTCGAGCCTCAGCAAGGCTTCGCGGACGGGGGTACGGCTTACGCCGAGATCCTCGGCGAGCTCCGCGTCCTTGAGCCGCTGGCCAGGCTCGATCTCGCCTCGAACGATCCTGGTGAGCAGCTCGTGGTGGACGTCGGTGCTGAGTCTCTCGCGAGTTATCATCGTCGAATACTGTATTCTGTATACAAGATCACGTCAAGTTTTTCTATAAAAATCCCGGTCCGGCCCGTGGCTGCGGCCTTCCAGGCGTACCGAGAAGGCCGCAGAACGGAAAGGATCACTCCAGGGCGCGAACCAGCTCGTCCTCTCCGAGGTCGAAAACCGCCACGAACTGCATCATGACGTTCTCGTAGCCTTTGTCGTCCCAAAGCTTGAGCGCGAACTTCTCCTCGTCAGCTAGGGAGTCGAACTTCGCTATGAACCTATATTCATCTTGACGCCCCGCGATATTGCTCCACACTTCGACGCTTTTCACCGAGGGCTGCTTGGCCCAGTACTCCTTCAAGGCCTTTGCCGCGCCTTCCATCTTCTCCCAGTCCCTGGCTACGCGCACGTTTCGAATGAGGTACACCATCGCGTCACTTCCAGAAGGCCAGGATTATCGCGGCTACGAAGGCGCCGACCACCGCGTAGCCGGCATCGATGAAGAAGAGCTTGGGCTTGCCCTGGAAGAGGATTTTGCCCGAGTTCACCGAGAGAACGAAGAAGACACTCACCGAGGCCCCTACGATGAGGGCCCCTCCGAGACTGTAGAAATTCCCGATCATGAGCAGCATGTAGACGCCTGCGACATAGAGAAAGGAGGAAACGAGTTGTCCGAACATCCCTGCGATGAACTTGCCCCGCGCCGCCTCCATGCCTCCATCCATGCTCATGCCCACCTCTTTCGCCCAGGCTTTACCGAAGAGAGGCGTATACCACAAGGCGCCGATCAGGAAATAGACGATCGAACTTACGATGTAAGGTAGAACCGCGAAGGTCGCATTCGACATAATGCCTCCTGTGAAATAATGTAAATTGAATATACGGAAAAATAGTTATCATAGTATAGGTCAGATACAGTGATATAAAGAGCTTTATTCTGTGGTCTTTGGTCGTTGCTCAAGCCCGTAAGGGTTTGTGACCAAGTTGGCAGGCCATCGAGAGAAAGTTGGTAAAGGTTCGCGACTAAGTTGGGATACGTTCGCGACTAAGTTGGTGGGCGGCGAGTTTCAACTTGCGCGGGATCCCAGTTCTAGTGTGCCGGAGGCGCGTCTCGAAACATCGATCCTGGAGATAAGTATCATCTCAGTTTCTTTTCCATGAATACGCTGCCTGCGATCGGATTGTAGACGTAGGGACCGATTTCGTAAAAGCCGAGCGACTTATAGATTCCCTGCGCTTTCGCCATCGAGGGCAATGTGTCCAGCCGGATGAACCTGTACCCCCTTCCCCTAGCCTCGTCCAAGACTTTATTCGCCAAAGCCTTCCCTGCGCCTCTCCCCTTGGCGAAGTCCCTGACGAAGAGCCTTTTCATTTCGCAACGGTCCCCTTCCAAGGGTCTCAATGCGGCGCAACCGGCGATGGTACCGTCTACGAAGGCCAATACGATGCATCCCTCCGGGGCCTGGTATTTCCCCGGCAAACTCCGGAGCTCATCGTCGAAGCCTTGAAACGAGAGGTCGATTCCAATTTCGCTCGCGTATTCGGCGAAGATCGTCCTAACCGATTCCATGTCCTCGGGTCCGGCGAGTCGGATCCTCACCTCGCTTTGTCCCTTCGGCGCCCGCTCTGGCATACCGGGGAATCCTAGCATAGTCTTCCAGCAGCGCAAAACGAAAAATATTCAATTCGAGCCGCGGATGAACTAGACTTAACCCGGAGGAGGCTCCTATGGCTCGTCGAAATGCCCAGCTGACCTTGAGGATCGCTCTCATCACCAGCGCGATGGTAGTCGCGATTCTGGGTGCCGTGATAGCCGTCATCGGACTCAGGTCCTCGAAATCCGTCGGCGACCTCGTCCGGGACGAGAACGTGCAGATAGCCCGCGCGCGCGCGGCGGAGATCGGGAAGCTACTCGACCAGCACCTCGCGGAGTTGAATGTGATGGTATTGTCGGATCAGATGAGGAGGGGCGAACCCAAGGTCGCCGAAGGCTATGTCGACGGGCTGTTCGGGCATGTCAGCGCGGATATCTCGAGCGTTATGCTCGCCTGGCCCGACGGCAGGGCGACGACCATATCGGGCGCCTACGTCGATGTGAGCGCGCGGCAGTATTTCCAGGCCATCATCAAGGGCGGCAGCGACAGCTTCATCAGCGATCCTCTGATCTCGAAGGGGACGGGGCAGCCGGCGGTGATAATCGCGAGGGCCGTCAAGGGACTGGACGGATCGACGCGCATGCTCGCCGGATTCGAAATGCAGCTGGTCAGCCTTTCCGCCGTCGCAGCCTCGATAAAGGTCGGCGCGACAGGCTATGGGTGGATGATCGACCAGCGTGGAATAGTCATCGCGCATCCGTCCAAGGACCTCGTCCTCAAGCTCGACGTCACGAACGCCGACAAGGACGGCTATCGCGGCCTCGACGCCTTGGGGAAGGGAATGCTTTCGGGCGAGTCGGGGCAGGGGCTCTACTTCCAACCCGACGGCGCCGCAATGATGACCTATTACGCCAAGGTCCCGGACAGCCCGGGCTGGGTCCTCGGGATCGCCGTCCCCAGGAAGGAGAGCGGCGCGACCGTGAGCGATCTCATGGCCCTGTTATGGGGGATTTTGGCCATAGGCATTCTCGTGGCGATCGCCGTGTCGATCCTGATCGCGCGAACGATCGTAAAGCCGATAGCATTCGCGGTCGGCCAAGTCGGAGAAATCGCCGCCGGGAACCTCGAGCCGCGAGGCATGGGCATGGAGGCCGGGGAGAGGCTCCTCGCGCGGGGCGACGAGCTTGGGACGCTCGGTATATCGATAGGCGGGCTCCTGAAGAGCCTGCGCGGCGTAGTCGAGGATATCAAGACCGCCTCGGAGCAGGTATCGTCGGGCTCCGAGCAATTGTCCGTCTCGGCCCAGGGGCTGTCCCGGGGGGCCAACGAGCAGGCCGCGAGCATAGAGGAACTCTCCGCATCAGTCGAGGAACTCGCCGCTACCGTCCACCAGAACGCCGACAATACCCGGCAGGCCGACGCCCTGAGCCGTCGCGTCGCGCAGAACGCCGAAGAGTCCGGGAAAGCAGTAGTCGAGACGGTATCGAGCATGAGGGAAATAGCCGCCAGGATCTCGATAATCGAGGAAATCGCGAGACAGACCAATCTTCTCGCGCTGAACGCGGCGATCGAGGCGGCGCGAGCGGGCGAGGCCGGCAAGGGCTTCGCCGTCGTCGCATCGGAAGTGCGCAAATTGGCGGAGCGCTCCGCTAAGGCTGCGGGCGAGATCAACGAGCTCTCCACGAAGAGCGTGACGGTCGCGGGAGAGGCCGGGAAGCGGCTCGACGATCTCGTCCCGGACATCCGGAGGACCGCGGAGCTGATTCGGGAAATCGCGGCGGCATCGGGAGAGCAATCGAGCGGGGCAGAGCAGATCGCGACGGGCGTCACGCGGATGGACACAGTGGTGCAGCAGAACGCATCGAGCTCCGAGGAGTTGGCGGCCACAGCCGAGGAGCTGGCGGGGCAGGCCGCCAAGCTGGTCGAGACTATCGGGTTCTTCAGATTCGCGGGGTCGGCCGGCTCCCGCGGGAAGGGAGAATCGGGGATCGGCGAGCCCTCCTCGGCCACGCCGTCCGGCCCGAAGACCTTGCCGGCCCCGCTAATCCGGCGAGTACTCCTCGCGGCGGATCAGCCCGCGCACGGGCTCTCCCGATAGGAAGCGCCGTAGACTCTCCAGGGCCATCCGCAAGGCCTCGTCCATCGCGCCCGGCACGATTCCGGAGTTGTGCGGACTGCCCAAGAGGTTGTCGAGCTCGAGGAAGGGATAGTCCACGCTGAACGAGCCGTGGCGTATCGGCTCTTTCCACCACGCATCGATGCCGGCCAGGAAGCGGGGATGGCTCTGCAGGTGCTCGTAGAGATCGCGCTCGACGACGATGTCCCCTCGGGCCACGTTGATCAGGATGGCGTCGGGCTTCATGAGCTCGAGCTCGCGCGACCCGATGAGGCTTCGGGTCTCCGAGGTCAAGGGCAGGGCAATCACGAGGACGTCCGCGCGCGGGAGCATCTCGTCCAGGTCGCGCAGCGTACCGACCCGATCCGCGCATTCATCGCCTTCGGCCGAGCGGTTGATCGCCTCCACGCGCATCCCGAAGGCTTTCAGGAGACGCGCGGTCGCCCGTCCGATCCCGCCATAGCCCACGATGACCGCCGTCAGGCCGGCCACTCGCCGGTTGGCGCTCTTCTGGTCGAAATCGCCCGCCGCGAGCTTCCTATGGCCACCGCGCAGGTCCTTGGCCAGGGCCAGCAACAGGGCCATGACATGCTCGGCCATGGGCTCGGCGTAACCGCCCACGTTGCCGGCGATATCCATCCGAGAGGGGAGCGATCCGAAGGGCAGGTGGTCCACGCCGGCGGAAAGCAGCTCCATGAACTCCGCATTCCCGAGCGCGGCCATCTCTTCCGCTTCGAGCTCGCGAGCCGGGTTCCAGGAAAGGAGGACCTGGGCGCTTCGGAGCGCCCCCATTCGATCTTCGGATGGCGCATCCGCGAGATAGCGCACTTCCGCCAGGCTTCCCAGGGCTCGCTCTATCGCCTGGCGGTCCCGCGACGAAGCGTCGAAGCTCACAAGCAATCGTCTCATTCCGCCCGCTCCCTGCGCTCGCGATCGAGGACTCGGCCTCCGGCCCTTCGCCGGGCCGGCGCCCCCGCCGCGGCGGAGGCGCCCGATGCCCGATCGGGAATCCTAGCGGATCCCCTGGTCTATCAGCGGCTTGATCGAAGCGATGTTGTCCGGAGTCGCGAGACCGATGCCGGTATCGACATGGAGCCCCGGGATCTGGAAGCGCTTGGCCCAGACGATCTGCATGACCGGCATATAGCCCTGCAGGTAGAGCACCTGGTCGAAGCTGGCGCTGAGCCAGCCGTCCTGAAGGGCGCTGACCGTCGCCGGGGAGAGGTCGATGCCCCCGCAGATTATATCGCCGGGCTTCTTACCGGCCGCCTGGAGGACCTTCGGCAGGACCGCGGTGATGCTGCCGTGCTGGGTTCCGATGGCCTTGAGATCGGGATGGGCCTGGAGGTAGGCCGTGAGGATCGGGATGGCCAGGGAAGTATCGCTGTCCACGGCGGCCGAGACATCGAGTTTGTCGACCTTGAGCCCGGCCTTCACGAGCGCATCGTACACCCCTTGGCTGCTCCTGCTCCTGCCTTGCTGGTGCCAAATATCGTAGACCAGGGCCTTGTCGCCCTTCTTCAGGCCGGCCTTGACCATGGCTTGGCCGGTCAGGAATCCGCCCTGGTAGAGGTCGGCGCCGGCATAGCCGAAGCCCTTGGACTGATACTTGGCCTCGATGTTCGGCATGGGGTTGTTGCCGCTGGTGACGACGATGCCCTGGGCCTCCGCCTGGTCGACGAGCGGCGCGAAGGCCGCCTCGCCGGGATGCCCCATGATGGCGATGCCGTCGGGACTGGCCGACATTGCCTGTTTAAACTGATCGATCATCGTCTGCTGATCCCACTTGGAGTACTGCTCGATCAGCTTGACGTTGTTCGCGGCCGCCGCGGCCCGCGCCCCGTTGGTCCGAGCCAAGGTCGCGCCATCGCCCTGCGTGCCCCCCATCTGCATATAGATGACGAGCTGATCGTCGGCGAAGGCTTGGGTCGAGAATAGACACGCGAAGACAGCGACCGCGAAGAAAATCCATTTCAGATTACGCACAGATCCTCCCTTTTTAAGGCAATGATGACTTGCCCATCAAAAGCGTTCTGCCGCCGGAAAGAAGACTCGAAATCGCCACCTCCTTCAATGCTCGAATTTACGCATTCGGCGCGCCGACGGCGCGCGGATTCGCGCTAGGCGCCTCCCGGATCGCCGGGCCTGTCGACCGCGACCGGCGATGGCACGGCCCACTTGCGCGCGGCCCGGGACAAGAGCGAGATCCCTTCCTCTCCCAGGATCACGTTGAGGATGACCGAGGCGGCCATGACCAGCCCCTCCACGAGCTGCACCCAATAGCCTCCGATGCCGGTGGCGACCACGCCAGCCTCCAGGGACCCGATGATGTAGGATCCGAAGAAGGTTCCCGCCATGACCCCCAGCCCTCCCGCGATGGACGTTCCCCCGATAAAGACCGCGGCCATGACGGGTAGGAGCATCCCCTGTCCCTGGGTCGGGAAGAACACGTTGATCTCCAGGGTGAGCAGGAGCCCCGCGAAGGCGGCGATGACGCCGTGCATGGTGAAGAGCTTTATCCGCGTCTTCTCTACGTTGATTCCCATGACTCGCGCCACTTCGGCGTTGTCCCCGATGAAGATGATCGCTTCGCCGAAGGTATGCCTATTGAGAATGAACCAGAAGAAGGCGGTGAGAGCCAGGCTCCAGAGAGCCTGCATCGGGAAGACCCCGAACAGCCTGCCCACGAATATGGTATGGATCGCGGTGGCCGTCACGTTCTGGATGTCGATCTGGAGCCCGCCGGCGATGAGGAGGGTGACTCCGTACCAGAAGAACTGCGTGGCCAAAGTCGCCATAATGGAAGGCACTCTCAGGCGCGCCACGAGGAGGCCGTTCAGGTAACCCACGAGGGCGCCCGACGCCAGCGCGAGAAGGAAGCCGATCCAGGGAGCGTGGAAGGTCTTGAAGACCCAGGTGAAGACGAAGCCGGACAGGGCCACCACCGCGGGGAAGCTCAGATCGATCTCGCCCGCCGTGATGATGAACGTGAGTCCGATGGCCAGCACGAGCATCGGAGGCACCGTCTGAAAGAAGGACATGTAGATCCTGTAGCCGGTGAATACGCGGGGAGCCGTGAAGATGAACACAATATACAGGACGAGGAGGACCATGGCGATCGGAAGGCCCTCGATCCTGCCGAGGAATGCGAAGCGGGTCCTTCCCGTTTTCATGGCTGCACCTTGTCTTTCAGGCCGTGCGAGTACTCGAGCAGGAACTCATCCAGCTCTTTGAGCGAGATCTTCGCCTTGACGATGCTCGCTACGATTTCGCCCCTGTCGATGACTATGAAGCGATCGGATATCTCGTAGACATCGGCGAGATTGTGCGAGATGTAGATGCTCGCCTTCCCGGATTCCTTGATCTTGTGGACGAAGTTCAGCACCTTCCGTACTTCTTTAAGCGAAAGCGCGACAGTAGGTTCGTCGAGGATGATGAGGTCGGCCTCGAAATGCATCGCCCGGCCTATGGCCACGCCCTGACGCTCGCCGCCGGACAGCTTGTTGGCCTTCGAGTCGACGCCGATTCCCTTGCCCCGGAAGCCGATGGTATTGACCATGATATCGGTCGCGATCCGCTTCTCTTCCCTGACTTTGAGGAATCCGAGCGGGTAGGTGATCTCCCGGCCGATGAAGAAGTTCCTCCACATCACCTGTTTTTCCCCGAGGGACTTGTCCTGATAGACGGTCTCGATCCCCAAGGCGTGGGCCTTCTTCACGCTATAGGATCTCGTGTCGACCTTTTTGTCCGCTATATAGAGTTCTCCGCTCGTGGGCGGGAACACTCCGGTGAGGATCTTGACGAGAGTCGATTTGCCGGCGCCGTTATCCCCGATCAGGCCGACGATCTCGTTGTGGCCGACCTCGAAGTTGATGCTGTTCAAGGCGCATACCGATCCGAAGTACTTTTCGATGTTGACCATGCGCAGCGCGGTGCGCTCCGGTTGCGATTCAGGCACGAGGCGATCTCCTTTCATCCCGTCAGTACCGTTTAATGCCATATTGAAGAATGATGTCAAAAACAGTACAACTTATGCCAACTGGGAGAATTAATCGTAGCATGCGAAAAATGACTTTGCAAGTTTTTTTTGATGATCTTTACTTTCATTGGGCAATCCTTTGGCCAAGATCGAGATGCGCGATATCAAAAGCGAAGACTTTGACTTTTCGGCAGAGTTAAGATACAACTTGTTATTTCGGGAACCGCAGGATGAAGAAGCATCAGGTCATCGAGACATGGACAAGGAGCAGGATCGTCGAAGGCGTCCTGATTCCCGGGGAGAAGCTGCCGTCGGAGAGCCAGCTCTGCGCCCAATTCGGCGTCTCGAGGAGCGTCGTCCGCCAGGCGATAAGGAACCTCATCCAGGAAGGGCTCGTCGAGAGCATCAAGGGGGTCGGGACATTCTGTCGGACGCGGCCGCCCGAATCCCAGTCCTCCGCGAACATCGGCTTGGTGGAGTTCTTCATCGGCTCCTATATCTACCCCCGAGTCATCCGCGGCTGCTACAACGCGCTTTCCAGAAAGGGATTCGCCCTGCTGCTCAACCAATCGGAGTACAACCTCGACCAGGAAAGGGCTATTCTCCAGGAGCTCCGAAGGAAGAAAGTGGGGGGCATCATCATCGCCCCGATCTATGGGGCGGGGGATAGATCCAACGCGCTTCTCCTGGAGGAGATCCAGAACGAGGGAATCGCGGTGGTGCTCTGCGACGACTACTACCCTGGGCGGGAATTCAGCAGCGTCACCCTCGACTATCATAGGTGCGGGGAAGCGGCCGCCGCCCATCTGTGGGCCAAAGGGCATCGGAAGATCGGCATCTTCTACCAGAAGGATTTCCTGGTCAAGGCGAACAGGATGAAGGGCGTGCTGGATTATCTCGGTACCCAGGAGGCGCCCGTGAGGGACGGCTGGATCGTGGGGTTCAACGGACAGGGCCCGGCGAGCGGGGCGGCCGACGCGGCCGAGCGTTTCTTCAAGGGAGCCCGGGAAGTCCCCAGCGCCTTCGTCTGCGGAAACGACGAGGATGCCATGAATCTCATCCGCGTGGCCGAAAGCCAGGGCTTTCGCGTGCCAGACGACCTATCCGTGGTCGGCTTCGACAATTCGGATATCGCTCGGCTCGAGAGGATATCGTTGACGTCGGTCGATCACCCCAGCTTCCAGATCGGGGAGAAAGCCGCGAACATCCTGCTCGACAAGATCTTCCATCCGGAGATCCGCTTCGTCACCAGGACGATCATCACGCCGTCCCTCGTGGAACGCGGCTCGGTTCGGACCTTGGAACCGGCGGAAGACATGCCGCCCAGCACCCTGCTTCAGCGCAGCCGGAATTAGGAAGCGGCGAGGTCTCAATATTCCTCGAAGTCCGCGTCTTTCGCGTCCTGCGTCGCGGGCCGGATCGCAAGCGACCGCTCGCGAGCGCGCAGCTGCGGGACCGCGGACCGCGAAGGCGGCCGCCTGCGATCGGCGACGGCCGTCGGACGGCCCGCAGCCGAACTCGACGCCCCCGTCGAAGACGGACGCGAAGCGGCATCTTCGCCGTCGCCGACGCGGAAGAAGGCGACCGCCTCGTTCAGGCCGATGGCGCGGCCGTTGAGCTCCTCGGCGGTGGCCGCGATCTCCTCGGATTGCCCGGCCAGCTCCTCCGACAGGGACGAAAGCTCCTCCGAGGTCGACGCGTTGTTCTGGATCACGGTATCGAGCTGGATGATCGCCTTGTTTATCTGCTCGGCGCCGCTGTTCTGCTCGCGCGAGGCCGCGCTGATCTCGCGCACGAGGTCGGCCGTCCTCCCGATCGTCTCGAGGACTCCGCCGATGAGAGTCCCCGCCTTCTCCGCGACGGCGACGCTATTTTGGGCAGTCTTGTTGATCTCGGAGGACGCGCTCTGGCTCCTCTCCGCCAAACGGCGAACTTCGCTCGCCACGACGGCGAAGCCCTTCCCCGCCTCGCCGGCCCTCGCGGCCTCGATCGCCGCGTTGAGCGCCAGGAGATTCGTCTGGCGGGATATCTCCTCGATGACCCCGATCTTGGAGCAGATGAGCCGCATGGCCTCCACCGTCTCCGCGACCGCCTCTCCACCCTGCTTCGCGTCCTTCGCCGCCTTGTCCGCGATCGTCTCGGTCTGCTCCGAGGATTCGGAGTTCTGACGGATGTTCGCGCTCATCTCCTCCATGGACGAGGAGACTTCCTCGCCCGAGGCAGCCTGCTCGGTCGCGCCCTGCGAGAGCGCCTGGGCCGAGCTCGAGAGATCCTGGACGCCCTTGGACATCTGGGACACCGAATCGCTGAGGGCGGTCGAGCCCCCCGATACGTCGCCGGCGATGGTCTTGATCGACAGGACCGCCTCGCGGGTCTTGGTCGACATGGCGTTGAGGGCGACGGCAAGCACCCCGATCTCGTCCCGGCGGCGGAGGAAGCGCTCGTCGAGATCGTTGCGCAGGTCGCCCTTGGCGATGGCGTCGGCGAAGGCGACGCCGGCAGTCAACGGAATCGTGATGGAGCGCGCGAGTAGCATGCCGAGAAGGATCGAAAGCAGGGCGGCGATGGATAGGACGACGATCATCAGGAGGCTGGTCCGGTTCGCGAGGGTCCTGTTGGCCTCCATCGTCCCCTTCGCGGTCGCCAGATTCTCGGTGATCATCGACTCGAGCGTAGCCTGGAGCGCGACGCCGTCCTTTTGGCCTTCCGCCTGAATTATCGCCTGTTCTTCGGCGTCCTTGTTGGCTTTGTCCAAAATGACCAAGCGATCGACCAAATCGGTAAAGGTCTTCCATTCGGCCGTTAGGTTTCCGAAGTTCTTCTGATCCTCTTGGTCGCCGCCGATGGTTTCCTTATATGCGGCGGCGTTGTCGTCGAAGGTCTTCCTGAGGCCGCCGATCGATTCTCGGGCCTCGTCGCCTGCGGCCCCCTGGAACTGGGACATGTCCTTGATCGCGAGGAAAACGCGAAGCATGGAAGTGCCCATATAGGTCAGGTGGGTGATGGGCACCGTCTCGTTCGCGTACATGTCGTTACTCGCGTTGGCGAGCTGCCTGATGCTGGAAACGCCTACTCCGCCGACCGCCGCACCGAGGAACGCGACGACGAGAAAGCCGATGATGAGCTTCAACCCTATTCTCATGCTATTTCCTCCCCAGGCAGCAGGCTCCGAAGCTCGTATGGAGTTGGAAGAGGAGCGATCCCGGCGGGCGCGAACCAATGGGCGGAGGTCCTATACGGCTTCAGTAAGAAGTCTAGGTGCCTTTGTTGACTTGTCAACCATCGCGAGTCAATCTTAATGAATCCCACATTGACATTACCCTGGATATGGCCTTCGAGCTGCGGCTCGCAGCCGCCCAAGGCAAGGATCATCGAGAAGGTCAAAAGCTCTCGCGTCTTGAGATCGAGTCCCTTTCTCGTGTTGTAATCGCGGAGAATAGGGCAGCGCCCGATATACGAGTTCCTTTGCCTCGGCTGGCTTTATGCCGAGCTTGGGGGCTCCTCCGAGCATCACCTCGAAATCGCTCAGGCATTGGCTCGCGATCGGCGCCGCGAGGATCGCCTTCAGGCGAGTCCTGGCTCGCCTCTTCGGGCCCTTCAGGCCTCGGCGTCGTGCCTCGGCTTTCCGGGCCGGGGGAAGCGCTCTCGCCTCAGTCCTTGGAGGCTCGACCGATCTCCGGCCTCAAATGATCGGCCGAAGATCGGAGCGCTTTCCCGTTCGACTCCCCCCCCACTATGCTGAGACCCGCCTTTCGGCGGGTCTCTTTGGAGGTGGGGGGAGTCGAACCTCCAAGCCTCGGCGTCGTGCCTCGGCTTTCCGGGCCGGGGGAAGCGCTCTCGCCTCCGTCCTTGGAGGCTCGACCGATCTCCGGCCTCAAATGATCGGCCGAAGATCGGAGCGCTTTCCCGTTCGACTCCCCCACTATGCTGAGACCCGCCTTTCGGCGGGTCTCTTTGGAGGTGGGGGGAGTCGAACCCCCGTCCCCGAGCGCGTACCACGAGCGTCTACAGGTTTGTCCGACCTTTTAGGTTGTCGGGGAGGGCGTAGCGGATCGACGCGCCTTCCCTCCCGTATCCCGGTTGTTGTCCACAGGCTCCTTCGGGCAGGAACCTGCGCTAGCCTCGGTTGGTTACGAGCCCTGCGGCCGCTCAAGGCGGCGCGGCCGCGGACCCGTCGCTATCGGCGCTTACGCGGCGAGAGCGAGATTGCCGTTGTTGTTGGCAATTAAGAGTTTGCCGAATCAGGAGATCGGCGGCTCCACCTGCAACCCGCGATCCGGACCGCACGGGTCGAGACCGGTGCACCCCCTAGGGATTGCCGGACAACTTCGAATCGCTATCAGAACTATACCCACTATTCGCGCCATAGGTCAATGAAGGCTCTTGGATCGCCTTTTCGATGATACCGCCGCCCAGGACGAAGCCATCCGCATCGTAGACTACGACCGACTGGCCGGGCGCGAGGGCCCGCTGGCTCTCATCGAAGTAGATTCTGCAGCTCCCCGCCCCGTCGAGCTCGAAGGAGCATGGGACGGCCCTGTGGTTCTGTCGAATTTTGGCGAAGCCCCGGGAGCCGGACTCCCCATCATCGGGGTTCGCGTAAACCAGAAAATCCGAGGCGAGCAAGCCATCGGCGAACAGGCCGCGATTGGGACCGACTACTACGCGGTTCTTCTCGGGATCGAGGGCGATGACGTAGAGGGCCTCGAAGGCTCCCCCCGCGTACGACGCGGCTCCGATCCCGATTCCCCGCCTTTGCCCGATGGTGTAGTAGGGCAGGCCCCGATGGCGGCCGAGAATCCTGCCTTCGGCGTCGACGATGTCTCCGCTCTCGGGGGCTTGACCGGCGAATAGCGGCGAATAATCCCCGCCGGCGATGAAATCCTGGCTTTCGGGCTTTTCCGCGACATCCAGGCCAAATCGTCGCGCCAAGTCTCGGACCTGGCTCTTGTTGAGCTCGCCAAGGGGAAAGAGGATTCGCGAGAGTCTCTCGGCGCCCAGTCGATATAGAAAATAGCTCTGGTCCTTGGATCGGTCGAGGGCCGCGCGAAGCCGGTACGATCCCGCGCTGTCTCTGCAGATCCTGGCGTAATGTCCGGTCGCGAAATACTCGAAATCGAGTCCGAGGGCGTGGGCCCGCTCTGTCAAAAAGCCGAACTTGATTTCATTATTGCATATGATACAAGGATTTGGAGTTCTTCCCGACAAGTATTCCCTTCGAAAATAATCGAGAACTCGCTTTTCGTACTCGTCGGAGAGATCGATAGCCATGTATTCGATGCCAAGGACTCCGCATAGTCTTTCGCAGGCGGCGACATCCTCCGCCTCGCCGGGTCCGAAGCAGGCATCCCTCGATCCTTTCATGACCGATACGGCGCCGCTCCATATTTTCATCGTCAGCCCCAGGACGGAATAACCTCGCTCGACGAGAAGCGCGGCGGAGACGCTCGAATCGACGCCGCCGGAAAGGCCGACCGCGACCTTGATCTTAGGACTCATATACGGCGAATTTAGCATACGAGGCCGGCACCAGGTAATAGATCGAGTAATTTCCTTCGAAATTCTTAATAAGGAATTATAGGGTATCGACATGCTGGTCATTCCGCAAAAACGTGCTATAATCCGGCCTTGGAATGGCTTACACCGTCAGGCAAATATCCCGCCCGCAGGGCGCAGGCTTGGAGACAAAAAATTGCGTAGACCAAACCTTGCCATCATCGCTCTAGCAATATTCGCTTTGTCGGCGGTCTCCACGGTGGCCGAAACCTCCCCCTCCATCGTCAGCTTCGCCGCCAAGGGTTTCCCGGACAACGCTGATCTTCGCGGCAAGCTCTTCGCCTATGTCATCGGGGCGTCGAGGGACGTGGCGCTGGCCTTCGGGGAAAAGCAGCTGCAGTCCGCGGCCGGGCCGGTAACGGTGCGCGTGGAGAAACGGAACTCCGATTTCATCGTCGAGTTCGTCAACGCCAACGGCGCCGACGAAGCGGGGCGCGGCTCCTGTTTCATCCAACGCAGCATGGGGAAGGGAAACTACATACTCCAAGCCAGGATCCTCCTCGAGGACGATCCGAGCTGCTATCTCAGCCTCTATCCCTCGGGCTCCGGCACGCGCGGCGATGTCGTGATGTACGGCGCGGTAGTGAAGAAAGGCCTCTTCTTCTCGGACATGCTCTATAGGATTCTCCTCCTCTCCTTCTCCGATATAGTCGACGCCACCAGCCGATCCTTCGACTGGAGCGGCGTCTTCAAGTTCGGGTCGAAAGGCTCGGGGGATGATTACGCCGCCGAGCTTCGCTCGGCCTTCGCGAGCGCGGCGAGCCAGGGCGAGCAGGCACCCGCCGCCAGCGCGGCGCAGATCGGCCTCGGCTCGGTCTCGGGCAAGGTCGCCCTGGCGGCCGCTCCGGCCCTTTCTTCGACGATGGGCCAGGCCGATGGCTCATCGAGGGGACCGCGCTCGTTCAGGATCGCCTCTTCGATCGATCGCGCGTCTTCGCCCGAAGCCCTCCTCCTCGACTTGGCCTCCTCCGGCGAAGCCGGGGCGCGAGAGCTATCCCTAGCCCCCGACACCGCGCCCGCCTTCGCGGACGATCGGGGCGATACCATGGCCAAGCCAGTCTACGCGGACTTCCCGCGATACGATTCCAGAGGCCTTCCCCTCGAGGCACTCCGCGCCGCCCTCTACCTCGATCTCCAGTCCAATCCCGGCTCGATCTACGCCGTCATGGGCGAAGGCCTTCGCGCGACGATCATCCCTTCCTACGACGAGGCGGGTCGCCTCGTCTTCGCGGTTTTCTCTGGGGGGAAGGAATCGAGCTGGAGCGACCTGTCGGCCGGCAGGGGGGACTTCAAGGCGCGGCTGGTCCGAGTGCCGCCCGCCTCGGCCTCGTAGGCGAGAGAAATGCGCGGTACTCGTCCAGCGCGCGGACGATAGAGGGAAAGGCCAGCTCCTCCTCGGGGACGCGGGCGAGGGCGATCGTCCGGATCAAGAGCGCCTCGCCGTCGTTGGGAGCGAGCGGGGGGAGAAGCGCGTCGGCGCCGAAGCGATAATAGAAGAAGAGATCGCAGGTGTTGTACGAGACGCCGCCGTAGGCGTAAGAGTTCGGGAAGCTTCCGAGGAAGTCGAGGACCGGCGGCGCCCAGCCCACTTCTTCCCGGCATTCGCGGATGGCGGCATCCTCGGCGCGCTCGCCCGGATCCACGAATCCGCCCGGCAGGCCGAGCTTGCCCCGCCGCGGTTCCCTCGCGCGTTCGATGAAGACTATCTCGCCCGACCTGTCGAGGATGATCCCCGCGGCCGTCGCCACGTTGTGGAAGTACTCGAATCCGCAGTACCTGCAATGCCAGCGCTTGCCGTCGAGGAAGGCGGGATCCCCGGCGCCGCAGGAAGGGCAGAAGCGGAAGCTCAACGATACTCTTCCCAGGCCTTCACTTCGACGCCTCGCTCGCGGGCCTGGGCCAGCGCCTCGGTAAAGCGCCGAGCCATCTTTATGTCGGTCACGAGGGGGAGGTCGAAATCGACGGCCATCCTTCGGATGATGTAGTCGTTGCGGAGCTCCTTCTCGCCGTTGTTCTTCGGGATGTTTATGACGAGATCGAAGTCGCGGGCGCGGAGCATGGTGGCGATGTTGGGCTCGGCCTTCTCGAGCGGCCAATGGAGGGCGGTGGCCGCGACGCCGTTGTCCGCGAGGAACTTCGCCGTCCCCTTCGACGCGAAGAGCTCGTAGCCCATCGCGGCCAGGCTCCGGGCGCCTCCGAGGAACTCGACCTTGTCGCTCATCGGTCCCGTCGAGAGCAGTATGCGCCTCCCGGGCACGCGATAGCCGACCGAAAGCAGGGCTTTGAGGAAGGCGTCGTTGAGGTCGCGCCCGATGCAGCCTACCTCTCCCGTGGAGGCCATCTCCACTCCCAGTATCGGATCGGCGCCGTGCAGACGCGAGAAGCTGAACTGGGCGGCCTTCACGCCCACCCACTCGAGATCGAGGGAGGAGGAAGTGGGCTTTTCCAGGGGCAGGTCCAGTATCGCCTTGGTCGCCAGCTCGATCATGTTCACCCGGGCCACCTTGGAGCAGAACGGGAAGCTGCGCGAGGCGCGAAGATTGCACTCGATCACGCTGATACGGTTGTCCTTGGCCAGGAACTGGATGTTGAAGGGCCCCGTTATCCTGAGCTCGCGCGCGATGTCGGCGGCCACTTTCCGGACCTTGCGCACGGTCTCGATGTACAGGCGCTGCGGGGGCAGGACGACGGTCGCGTCGCCCGAGTGGACGCCCGCGTTCTCCACGTGCTCCGTGATCGCCTGATAGAGAATCTCTCCGCGGCGGGCGACGGCGTCGACCTCGACCTCCTTGGCGTCCTCGATGAACTTCGTGAGGACGACGGGGTAGTCGCCGCTTATCAGCGCGGCCTCGCCGAGGGCGGTCTCGAGGCTCTCGCGGTCCCAGGCCACGCGCATCGCGGCGCCGGAGAGCACGTAGCTCGGCCGCACCAGGACAGGATAGCCGACCTCCTCGGCGAAGGCCTGGGCCGAGCCCAGGTCGGTGAGCTCCCTCCAGGCGGGCTGCTCGATGCCCAGCTCTTCCAGGAGAGCCGAGAACTTGTGCCTATCCTCGGCCTTGTCTATGTCGCGAGCGTCGGTTCCGAGGATCACCGCCCCCGCGTCGAAGAGGCTCATGGCCAGATTGTTGGGCGTCTGCCCTCCCATCGAGAGGACGACCCCCGAGGGGCGCTCGAATTCATAGATGTCCAGCACGCGCTCGAGCGAGAGCTCCTCGAAGTAGAGCCTGTCGCAGACGTCATAGTCCGTGCTCACCGTCTCCGGGTTGCAGTTGACCATGATCGAGGTCTTGCCGGAAGCGCGGACCGCTTGAACGGCGTTCACGCAGCACCAATCGAACTCGACGCTGGAGCCTATCCGGTAGGCCCCGGAGCCGAGGACGACCACGCCGCCGTCCGAGGGCTCGATGTCGTCCTCGGTCCCGGAGTAGGTGGCATAGAGATAGTTGGTCTTAGCGGGGTATTCGGCGGCCAGGGTGTCTATGCGCTTGAAGGAAGGGCGTATCCCCTCCGCTTCGCGAAGCGCGCGGACCGCGGCTTCGCCGCAGCCGAGGAGCTCGCCCAGACGCGCGTCGGAGAAGCCGAGGCGCTTGGCTTCGCGCAGGAGCTCCCGGTCCGGGATCGCATCCTTCGCGGAACTCGGCCTCGCGGCCGACGAGGCGGTAGCGGCGCCCGCGGCGACAGCCCTTTCGCAGCGGAGCACGTTGGCCATCTTGCCCAGGTACCATCGGTCGATCTTGGTGAGGGCGTGGATCCTGTCTATGGACCAGCCCTCGGAGAGGGCGCGGTAGACGGCGAAGAGGCGTCGATCGGTCGGCCGCGAGAGTGCGCCTTTAAGCCCCTTCGAGTCCAGCCGGCTGAGTGCGGGATCGGCCGTCAGGCCGGGAGCGCCGATGCCCGTCATCCTGAGGGCCTTCTGCAGGGCCTCCTCGAAGCTGCGGCCTATCGACATGACCTCGCCGACCGACTTCATCTCGCTGCCTATGTTGACGTCGACGTCCTTGAACTTGCCGAGGTCCCATCGAGGGACCTTGACGACGCAGTAGTCGAGGGCCGGCTCGAAGCAGCACATCGTCGCGCGCGTAATGCGGTTCTCGATCTGGCTCATGGTCTGCCCCAGGGCGAGCTTGGCGGCGACGAAGGCGAGCGGGTAGCCGGTGGCCTTCGACGCCAGGGCGGAGCTGCGCGAAAGCCGCGCGTTGACCTCGATGACCCTGTACTCCTCGGAATCGGGATCGAGGGCGTACTGGATGTTGCATTCGCCGACGATGCCGAGGTGCTCGACTACCTTCAGGGCGATGCGCCTCAGCTTGTGGTACTCGGAGTCGTTGAGCGTCTGGGAGGGAGCCACGACGATGCTCTCCCCCGTATGGATGCCCAGCGGGTCCAGGTTCTCCATGTTGCAGACCGTGATGCAGTCGCCCGACTGGTCGCGGACGACCTCGTACTCGATCTCCTTCCATCCGCCGAGCCATTCCTCGACGAGCACCTGAGGGGAGACGGCGAGAGCCTTCTCGCATCGGCCGCGGAGGGCGGCCCGGTCCTCGCAGAGCCCCGAGCCCGAGCCGCCGAGAGCGTAGGCCGCGCGCAGCATCACGGGATAGCCGATGCGCTCGGCGGCCGCGAGCGCGTCGTCGATCCGCTCGGCGGCCGAGTTCTTCGGCGCGCATACGCCGATCTCGGAGAGCTTCTTCGCGAAGAGGTCGCGGTCCTCCGTCTCCACTATCGCCCGCACGGGGCTGCCAAGCACGCGCACTCCGTGCCTCGCGAGGACTCCCGAGCGGTCGAGGGCGACGCCGCAGTTGAGGGCGGTCTGCCCGCCGAAGGACAGGAGTATGCCGTCGGGCCTCTCCTTCTCGATGACGCGCTCGACGTATTCGGGCGTGACCGGAAGGAAGTAGGTCGCGTCGGCCATGCCCTCGCTCGTCTGGATCGTGGCGATATTCGGGTTGATGAGGACGGTCGCGACGCCCTCCTCCCGCAGGGCCTTGAGGGCTTGGGAACCGGAATAGTCGAACTCGCCCGCCTGGCCGATCTTGAGGCCGCCGGAGCCCAGGACCAGGACTCGCTTGACATCGATCATCGCGCCAGCCTCCTCTCGAGACCCCGCGTCCTCTCCGGGCCGGGCGCCTTAGCGAGCCCGGCCACGAGAGCCCGGCCCGCCGCCTTTAGTGCCCGCTCCCGGACCTGGGCGAGGAAGACGTCGAAGAGGAACTCGGTGTCTCTCGGGCCCGGGCAGCCCTCCGGATGGAACTGCACGGCGGAGAAGGGCCCGCGCGTCGAGCGTATTCCCTCGACCGTGCCGTCGTTGCCGTTCTTGAACCACAGCTCCCATCCCGCGGGAAGGCTGTCGGATCGGACAGCGTAGCCGTGGTTTTGGCTCGTGATGTAACAGCGCCCCGTCGAGACGTCGACGCAGGGCTGGTTTTGGCCGCGGTGGCCGTAAGGAAGCTTGTAGGTGTCGCCGCCGGCGGCCAGGGCCATGATCTGGGCGCCCAGGCAGATGCCGAATACGGGCCTATCCTCGGCGAGGGCGCGCCGAACCGTGGCGATGGTCCTCGTGCAGGCTTTCGGGTCTCCGGGCCCGTTCGAAAGTACGACGCCGTCGTATTCCCTGCCCTCCAGGCTCGCGTTCCAGGGGAGGACTTGCAGCTCGACTCCCCTCGAGAGCAGGCAACGCAGGATATTGTTCTTTGCGCCGCAGTCGAGGAGGACTATTCTCGGGTCGCCCCCCTCGCCGTATACGGCCGCCTCGCGGCGCGATACCGAGGCGACGGGGTGGGAAGAAGCCGCGGATTCCTGCTCGGGCGCCGGTCCCGAGGAAGCGCCGTCGACCCGCATTACGCCGCGCATCACGCCCCGCTCGCGGAGCCGCATCGTGAGGGCCCTGGTGTCTATCCCCTCGATCCCGGGAACGCCCTGCGATTCCATCCAATCCGGCAGGCTGCGCACCGATGCGTGATGGCTGGGAAAAGCCGAGACTTCGGAGACGATGAGCCCGGAAGCCCATATCCTGCCGGATTCGAAATACAAGGAGATGCCTTCTCCGTCCGACGCGTCGTCGGGAACGCCGTAGTTGCCGACCAGGGGATAGGTATTCACGAGAATTTGGCCGTAGTAGGAGGGATCGGTGAGAGATTGAGGATAGCCGGACATACCGGTCGTGAAAACGACCTCGCCCTCGATTCCCTTCGCCGCGCCGAAGGCCCAGCCTTCGAACTCCGCGCCGTCCTCGAGCAGGAGGCGCGCCCGCTTTCGCCTGGACATCGAGCTACTCCTTGGCCTCGAGGCTCTATCTTGCCTCCGAGGCGCGCCCACGTGGAGATTCTTAGGCGCCTGCATAAACTAGCTGAAAACTTAGCCGAGATTCAAGGGGGAAATGGGAATATATACTATATTATTGCATAAAAATGCAAACCCTATGGAGCGCGCCTCCGTTTCCTTTCCGCATCGATGCCTGCCAGAGACGGCGCGTTCCTGCGGACGGCGATCATCTCGGCCACTATCGCGACGGCGATTTCCTCCGGCGTCTCGGCGCCGATATCGAGACCTATCGGGGCTCGAAGAGCCTCCGCCTTCTCGCGGTCCACGCCTTCGGCGACGAGCTCTTCGATGAGCATGCGGGACTTTCGTCTCGATCCGATGAAGCCTGCATAGCGATACTCTTTCCGAATGACGGTTCTCGCGCACTCGAGATCGCCGAGATGGCCCGGGCTGACGATTACGACGTAGGTCGCCGGACCGAAGCGAAAGCCCTCGATCGCGTCGGTGAAGCCCGAGGCGATGCATTCGACATCGGGGGGGAAGCGGGTCGGATCGGCGAACTCTGGCCTCGGGTCCGCGACGGTCGTTCGGAACGAGAGAGCGGAGGCCGCTCGAGCCAGGGCGAGGCCGACGTGTCCGCCCCCCAGTATCAGCAGGCTGTCGAGCGGCTCGATCGGGGTATAGAGGAGGCCGTCGGCCCCGATCAGGGCGAGGCCGCTCCCGCGGCCTCGGGACAGAGCATCCTCGTCGAGGCCGAGGGCCGAGCCCGCGATGGGCGATCCGTCGCCGCCGACCACCGCGACGCAACCGGCTTCGGCCGAGCTGGCTATGACGACCGCCTCTCCGCGTTCGATGGCCGCCCCGGCCGCCGCGTAGAGCGAGCGGTCCTCGACGATCTCTATCCACATCTCGGCGACGCCGCCGCAGATGAGGTCCGTCCCCGTCGCCTCGGCGCCGATCATCTCGACGCTGAGAGCGGCGTTTCGGCCGGAGGCGAGACAGGAAAGGGCTTCCTGTCGGGCGCGGAATTCGGGCTTGCCGCCGCCGACGGTGCCCGCAGTGGTCCCATCGGGGCGAACGGCCATCCTCGAGCCTTCGTGGCGCGGGGCCGATCCCGAGACTCTCGCCACGGTGACGAGGGCGACCGGCCCCGATCCGGAGTAAAGGTCGCGAAGCGCCGAGTCTATCGTCATTGCCGCATTCCCCCCGCCTATACGGCGGCCTTGACCTTCCGGGCGAGCTCGCGACCCTTCTCGCGCAAGGCCGAGAGCGTCGCGTCGTCCGGTACGCCGGCCCATTCGAGACTGCCGACAGAATCCCACTTCAGGGCGGCCAGCGCCTCGTCGTATTCCTTCTTGGCGCCTCCGATCCAGCCCCATGAGCCGATGCGGAGCGCCGAGCGGCCGTTGACGTGCTTGCGCGCCAGGAGGTCGAGGACGTAGGCCATCGGCGGGAACATCTTGTACTCGTAGGTCGGCATCGCGACCAGTATGCCTTCGCTCTTGTAGGCGTCGGAGAGGATGTAGGACGCGTCCTCGTTGGGCACTCGGTGCATGGTGAAGCCCAGGCCCTCGTCCTCTATGCCGCGGATGGCCGCCGCGAGGCCCTTTTCGGTATTGCCGTACATCGAGCCCCAGATCACGCAGATTTCCTTCTCGCGCCCTCCGTCGAGGTAGGAAGCGTATTTCCTGTAGCGCTCTATGATCCTGCGGGGGGCCTTCCTCCAGACGATTCCATGGCTGGGCGCCACGACTTTCACGTCGAGGGCGTCCACTTTGTCGATCGCGCGCTTGACGAAGGTCCCGAAGCTCGCGACGATGTTGGAATAGTAGCGGAGTGCTTCGGCTTCGAAGCGCTCGTGCTCACGCGCGTTGAATTCGTCGTCGAAGATGCGGTCGCCGAGCATGCCGAAGCTGCCGAACGCGTCGCAGGAGAACAGGGTTCCCGACGAAGGCTCGAAGGTGACCATCGTCTCCGGCCAGTGCACGTTGGGCGCCTCCAAGAAGGAGAGGACCATGCCCGCCCCGAGATCGAGGCTGTCGCCCGTCTTCACGGCCGTCACACCGTCCTCGACCTTGTAGAAGCTCTTCACGAGCTCGACGCCCTTGGAGGTCGCGAGTATCTTGACTTTGGGATTCATGCGCCGATACTCGGCAAGCCAGCCCGTGTGATCGGGCTCGAGGTGGTTGAGCACGAGGTAGTCCACGTCGGCGAGGCGCAGGCCCGCCTGGGAGAGCCCCGATTCGAGCGCGGCGGGCGCCCCTCCCCAATCGCGGACGAGGTCGACGAGGGCGACCTTTTCCCCTTTGACTAGGAAGGAGTTGAGCGATACGCCGTCCGGTATCGGCCAGATCCCCTCGAAGAGGTCCTCGGTCTTCACGTCCGCGTGCAGGGCGTAGATCCTGTCGCTTATCCTATGGGCCTTCATGGCTCGTCCCCCTTTGGCATGGTCGATGTTAGCCCGCGGCGCGACGGTCTTTCAACCTCGCCCGCGCGGGCCCGGCTCGCGACGGCCCTCTCCTCGAGGTAGGCCTTCGCCGTGCGGGCGAGCCCTTCCTCGTAGAAGACCCGCGGCTCGAAGCCGAGCAGCTCGCGCGCCTTGCCGTTCGAGAAATGGTAGTCCTGCGAGCCCTGCTCGACGCGGTACATCGTGAGGGGGGGGGCCTCAGGCCTGCGCAGGGCCCGCGCCCCCAGGGTCATGAGCCATGCCGCGGCGAAGGCGAGACTCTTCGGCAGTCCCGTCGGTCTCTTCAGGGACCCGACCGCGGCGAACATGGCCCGGACGTAATCCTTCCAGGCGACTTTCTGGCCGTCGGTGATGATGATGGCTTCCCCTGCCGCCTCGGGGCGATCCAGGGCGGCCAGGACCCCCGCGCAGAGGTCGTCGATGTAGACGGGGCAGGTGAGGGCCTCTCCCGCGCCGATGTAGCCGAAGACGCCGTCCAGGATGGCGTCGTACATCCGGTACGTGCTCGTCCGGTCCCCCGGTCCGTAGGCGTTGCAGGGCCGGATCGCCGTCGTCCTGAAGCCGTCGGAGTTCCGCGCCAGCACGTAGTCCTCGGCCATGCGCTTGGTGATCTGATAGGGGTACTTGAGGGCGTAGTAGGGCCCGACTTCGGTAGTGTCGACGTGGGGCCCGAAGCCATGGACGACGGCGGAGCTGACATAGACGAAGGTGCCGCAGCCGGCGTCCCGCGCGGCCCCGAGGAGCCTCGCCGTCGCCTCGTAGTTGGTTTCCATGAATGCCCCGAGCCTTCCCCAGTCGGAGGCGAGGGCCGCGGAGTGGATCACGGCGTCGACTCCGCGGACGGCCTCGCGCCCGAGGGCCTCGTCGGCGAGGTCCGCCTTGAAGAGCTGGACCCTGCCGCCGCCTCGCGGCGCGGCCCCGTCCGCGGCCCCTGCTTCGGCCAGGGCGAGGAGCTCGGGCGGAGGATTGCTGCGGCGGTAGAGGGCCCGTACCGAATCGCCGCGGGCGGCGAGGGCCGCGCAGAGATGCTGGCCGATGAAGCCGGATGCGCCGGTGACGAGGACGAGTCTCGGAGCCGCCGTCATAGGTATCCGGCTCCCCTGAGCACGATGAATCCGTCGGTGCCCAGGCCGATGGCCGCATGGAGGATGAGGCCGGGTACGATCGAGCGCGTCCTCCACGCGAGGAGACCGAAGGCGAGGCCCGCTATCGCCGCGCCCGCGAGTTCCGAGATGGGGTGGCCGAAATGCAGGAGGGTCGACGGTATCGTCTGGAAGAGGACGAGGGCGGCCACGGCGGTCGGACCGCTTCCTTCCCTCTCGGCCGCCAGCGCGAAGGGGAAGAGGAGGAAGCCTCGGAAGAAGAACTCCCAAGGAAGATAGTAGAGGAAGAAGTAGGCCGCGTAATGGCCGAGGAAGGGGGCGACCCCCGCCTCCCGCACGCGACCGATGAGATCCCGCGAATAGGGATAGAAAGATCCCAGATCGGGAGAGGTCGCGCCGAGAGCGCCGATCAGCGTGGCGACGGGCACGAGTATCCAGAAGATCGGGGCGCGCAGGAGGCCCGTCTCGAGGCTGAGTCCGAGGTCGGCGGGTCTTTCGCGGAAGGCCACGGCGAGACCCGCCGGAGCGGCGCCGAGGAGGATGAAGGAGAGGGCGAAGCGAGCCCAATAGCCCGGCAGGTCGCCCTCGAGCCGGCCGAGCACGGGAAGGCGCGCCGCCATGGCCGGGGTGAGGAGGGGAGGCGTGAAGGCCGAGAAGAGGAGGCAGGAGAAGGATGCCAAGGCTATGTACGATGCGCATTTCAACCAAGGCTTGCCGAATCGTGCCGCCAGGCCCCCGAGGATTCCGGCTAAGGGAGATCGTTGCGCTGGCATACGGATTGATAGTATCATGCCCGTCGATTCGAGGGAACGGAGGCTCCATGAGGATAGCGGTGGCGGGCGGTACGGGCTTCGTGGGGAGTCACGTCGTCGAGCTGCTTCTCGAGCGCGGATACGAGGTCAATTGCCTCGTGCTGCCCGACGAGGGGCCGCTTTGGCTCGAGGGGATCCCCGCGGGCGATCGAGTCGCCTTCTTCGAAGGCAGCGTCACGGAGCGCTCGAGCCTCGGGCCCTTCCTCGCCGGCTGCGACGCCATAGTCAACGTCGCCGGACTCACGCGGAGCAAGACCGAGGAGGGCTTCCTGGCGGTCAATGCGGGGGGGGCGGTCAACCTCGTCGAATCGGCCCTCGCCCTTCCCGGCGGTCCGCGTCACATAATTTCTATGAGCTCTCTCGCCGCTTCGGGTCCCTGTCCGGAGGGCCGCTGCCTCGGCGAGGACGAAGAGCAGCGGCCGCTCACGCCCTACGGCAGGAGCAAGGCCGCGCTGGAGGCCGCGCTGCGCGCTTACGACGGCCGAATGAACTCCACCTTCATACGGGCGCCCGGCGTCTACGGGCCCCGGGACCGCGATTTCCTGCAATACTTCAGGATCGTCAAGCGGGGACTTCGCGTCATCGCGGGTCGGCGCTGCGTCATATCCCTTCTCTACGTGAAGACTCTCGCCGCGGCCATCGAGTCCTGCATCCTGAACCCCGCGGCCTACGGCCAGGCCTTCTTCATCGCGGACGATGGCGAGTACGACTGGGACGATTTCTCGGCTATGATCGAAAAGTCCCTGGGGAAGAAGACGCTGAGGATAAAGGTGCCCGAATGGCTCATCGCGGTCGTCGCCTTATTCTCGGAGTCGGCCAAGCGCGTGATGAAGCGGCCCCCGCTCCTGGACAGGTACAAGCTCCTCGAGATGCGCCAATCCCGGTGGGTCGTGTCCACCGCGAAGGCCGAGCGCCTCCTCGGCTTCAAGCCGGCGGCGAGCAGCGCCGACGCGATAGCCGAAACCGCCCGGTGGTACGCGGAGCGAGGCTGGATCTAGGGCCACGCGGCCTCAGGCGGTCGCGCTCCAAGCCTTGTTCAGGAAGGTATCCTCGAAGTACCTGCAGCCGTCGGCTATCGTCTCTTCCAGCGGCCTGTAGGCGATGCCGAGCTCCCTTCTGCTCTTTTCGCCCGAGTAGTAGGCCTTCCATCCGGAGAGCCTCCCGTAGGCCGCGGTGATGAGCGGGCGCCTGCGCGTCGCCCGGGAGACGAGCTCGGCGGCCCAGCCGGCGGCCACGAGGGCGAAGGAAGGGGCGACGAAGGGCACGAAGCGCCTGCCCGCGCCCTTCGCCATGAGCTCGAGGATGCGCGTGTACGGCGCGTTGGCTCCCACGGACAGGTAGGCTTCGCCCTTGCGTCCCCTCTCGGCGGCCGCGAGTATGGTATCGACGAGGTCGCGCACGTCCACGACGGCGAGGCCGCCGCCGAAGCTGCCGAAGAACGCGGGCCTCGCGTACATGGTCGCGTAGAGGCGGTTGTGCGCTGTGTCTCGACCGGGATCGCCCGGCCCCATGACCGAGGCGGGATTGACGATGACGGCGTCGAGGCCCCTGTCTCGAACGGCCTCTCGCACGACCCTCTGCCCATCGCGCTTCGTCGCCATGTAGCCGAAGCTTTCCGGCCAGTTGAAGGGCGTCTCCTCGTCGGCGGGCGTCCCGTCGGGATGGAAGCCGATAGCCCCGACCGAGGAGACGTGGACGAGGCGCTTGACTCCGAACTCGAGACAGGCATCGACGACGGATCGGACGCCGCCGACGTTAACCGCCTCCATGGCGCCCCTGTCGAGGACCCAGTAGGAGATGAGACCCGCGACGTGGAAGACGAGGTCCCTGCCCCGCACGGCCTCCCTGACGGCGCTCGAGTCCCTCAGGTCCCCGCGGAGTATCTCGATCTTGCCGACGAAGGGCGGAGGAACGGCTTCGCCTGGGAGGAGAAAGGCGGCGATCCCGTCCCCGGGCCTCGTCTCGAGCAGTCTCTCCACGAGGCGCCGACCGACGAAGCCGGATGATCCGGTAAGCAGAATATTCACGCGGAGCCTCCGAGTCGTGTATAGTATGTCGGCGGCGGGCTCGTGTTCAATCTCCCGGCGAGGAGTGAAAAATGATGAGGATCGGCGTGACCGGCGCTTTCGGCTTCCTCGGAGCCAATTTCGTCGCCGCCCTTCTCGAAGATCGCGGTCGTCTCGGTTTCGAGAAGGGCGGAATCGAGATAATGGCCTTCGCCTCCCGGACGAGGTCGAATCCGCTCTTCGACGCCTCGAAGGTCGTGATCCAGGGCCTCGACGTCCTCGATCGGGAAGACCTGGTCCGGAAATTCTCCGGCCTCGACGCCGTGGCGCATTTCGCCGGGCGCGTCGACTATCGCCCTGCCGCGATGCGCGCGGTCTGGGACACAGATGTCCTCGGCTCTAAGCGGGTCTTCGACGCCGCTTTGGAGGCCGGCGTCCCGCGGCTCCTCTACGCTTCCTCCGTCTGCGCTCTCGGTGACGGCGCCCGGGACGGCTCCGCCGCTCGGCTCGCCGACGAATCCTCGGCCCCTTACGGAGACGCGCGTTGGCCGATTTCGTTCGCCTCGCCGAGCGAGGCCCTCGCCGCCGTGGAGGATTCCGACGCCGGCGATTACGGTTTCCTCGGGACGGCCCGGGTGGCCTATCTCGACGCCAAGCTGGCTGGCTGGGAGCTTGCGAAGTTCTACGCCAGGGAGAAGGGACTCCCCGTCGTCACCATATTCCCCGGTACGGCCGTGGGTTCGGGGGATCTTCACCACGCCATCTCCAAGCTCATAGACACTGTCTGGGAAGGCAGGCTCCGGCTCTCCTTCGAAGGCGCCTCGTCCTTCGTCGGGGTTCGCGATCTCGCGAAAGGCGCCCTCCTCGCCCTCGCGAGGGGCAGGCCGGGAGAGGGCTACGTCGTCGCGGGCGGGGAGGAGGACAATCTCAGCTACGCCGAGTTCCAGAGCCTCGTCGCCGCCCTGGCCCGCTCGGAGGGAAGCTTCGCCCAGAACAGACCCCTGGTCCCGCCGCGGGGCCTCCTGCTGGGCCTGGCCGCCATCGCCGAGCGGGCCATGCCGGAGGGCAGACTCACGAGGGCCTTCGTCCTTTCAGGGAGCCTCCGCAACGTATGCAGCGCCGCCAAGGCGCGGGCCGAGCTGGGCTACGAGCCGAGCGTGAAGCTCGCTACCGCGATCCTGGAGTGCAGGCGCTTCGGCGAGATCCAGCGGGCCGCGACGGGACCGGCTCGCGGGCAGAGCCTGGCCCCCGTCCTCAGGAGTCCATGAGGGGGCTTCTAGCCTTCTGACCCCGCGGCCCTACCAGGCCACCCTGAGTCGCGAGCCCCCCCTTCGACGCAACAGCGCGAAGCGCTCGCGGTTGTCGGAGAGGAAGGACTCATATCGCTCCCCGACCTCGGCGGCCTTCGCGTCCAAGTCTTTGGCCACGGCGAAGTAGTCCTCGTAGCTCGGCTGGGCCGGAAGCGAGGAGATGTCCACGGGCTCGAGGAACTCGATGAAATAGAAGGCGTCCTTGAAGGTTGTGTAGGAATACTCGGTCCCGTTCACGCCCATGAAGCTCAGTCGGCGGATGCGGTCCTCCTCCACTTTGAGGAAGATAGGATAGAGCTTGGCCCCCGCGAGGTGGGCCAGGCGGACCCCGCCCGTCCTGGGCTTGCCCCAGTCGCCGAGGGTGGAATCGCCTTCGTGGAGGGAGATGAGGAGGGGCCTTCCCTCCTCGAGGGCCTTGCCGCAAGCCTCCACCGCGGGCTTCGAGTCATTCTTGTCGAGCGGGATGAATCCCGCCCCGCGGAGGATGTGGCGGATGATGGGGAAGTTGAAGGCTCCCTTGTCCATCATTATCGCGAACGGCTCCTTGGAGACGTGCATGAGCGCGACGATATCGAAGGTCGTCGAGTGGTTCAGGAGAAGGTAGACCCGCTTCTCTCCGCGCTTGCGCGGGGGGAGCTCGTCGATGCCTTTGACGATCACGCGGGCCTTGGCGCGCATCCAGATCGTGGAGTATATGCTCATGATCTTGAAGGGGATGTTCGACGGCATGGTCACGACCTCGTTCGCGAAGGATGGCGGAGGGACCCGGCGCTTCCGGTCACCGATTTAGAGCGCCGTCGACGGGCCCCGGTTGCGGGGAATCGCCCCCGCGGGAAACCCGAGGCTTTCGCGCCGATCCCGGGGAATTCCCCGATAGCTCAGAAAATTCCCGATCCTATTGTGAGCGTGAGGTTGAGCGCCGCCCCGGGCGTGGTCGGCAAGGCCGCGAAATTGAGCGGCTGCCCGACCCCGTAGGTGATGTACTCCCCGCCCGCTTGGCCGAAGCTGAAGGTCGCGCCGAGCTGGAGGCTCATGTAGTCGAAGAACTTCCAAGAGAGACTCGGAATGATGTAGCCGGACAGGTCGGACAGGTTCGATATTACGATGAGCGAGGCTCCGAGCTTGTCGGCGCCCAGAGCCTGGGAAAAGAGGTCGGTGTCGGAAATGGACGCGAAGGCGTAGTGGGTGCCGAAGTTGATGGTGTCGATCTTGCCGGGGTTGTTGATATAGAAATCAAGAGCGTCCTGCGCGGTCACTCCCGTCTGGCCTTCGCCGTTGTAGTAGTACTGGAGCATGATCGTGACGCGGGAGTCGGCGTCGAAGTAGTAGCCCCCGACCGTCCCGGAGAAATAGAAGTCGCCGGACTCCTGGGTTCCGCCGGTGGCGAGCGGATTGGCGGGTATCGGATCGGAAAGGAAATAGCGCTCGCTCCCGTATTTGAGGATCCCCTCGCCGAAAAAGTTCCAGGACCCGAATCCGGTGGTCCCCATGAGGAGGGCGCGGGGGTGGTCGTTGTAGGAGTAGTACCCTGCGAGGGCGAGCTCGGTGTTGCCGAAGCCGTACTCGCCCTTGACCGCTATCCGGGCGTCGCCGGGGTCCATGCTCACGTCCGTCGCGCCGTTCGCCCCCGTGGTCGTCGGCAGGCCCGTGAATATATAGAGGTTGTTCGTGACGCCGAGCGGGATCGTGGTCTTGATCGAGATGGGGCCCTGGCGCTCCGCTCCCGGATTCGCGGGATCGATTGTGGTCGAGGTTGCGAAGATGTCGTCGGCGGGCTGGAAGTAGCCCTTGCTCACGCCCCAGGACAGGGGCTGCAGACCGGCGCTGAAATAGACTTTGTCCTGCCAGTTGAACTTCGAGTAGAGGGACCAGACGGCGATATTGGGTATGGTCCCCGTGCCGGTACTCGTCAGGGAGGCGGTCGAGATGTTGGGGACGTTCACCGTGTTGTTGTTGGGGTTGTTGATGGTGAAGGGCCAGCTCGTCCGGAAGTCCATGTTCACGCCGAAGTCGGTGAGCGGCTTCGCGACGATCGTCAGGTCCCCCTGGATGTCGGGGGTGATGACGTCGCTCGTGGAAGGCAGGAAGCGCTCGCTCCCGTTCCAGGGCGAGGCCCAGGCGGAGCTGAGGCCGACCTTGCTCGTGAAGGAGCCGCCGACCTTGACCTGGTCGTACTTGAGGAAATCGCTCTGTCCCTGGGCTTCCTTCGAGACGTTGTCGGTCTGAGTCACGGTCTCGGGGCTGCCGAACATGTCGTCCTCGGAGTCGGAGGAAGCGGCGGCCGACGGCGCCTTGACGGGCGCCGGGGATTGGGCCGCGAGCGCCGCGCCGGCGAGGGCAAGGGCGGCCGCGAGGAGTCCGGTCATCGCGGCGCGGCGGCCCTCGGGCCTGCGGCCGGCTTCGTTCGCTGTTCGCATATTAGCCTGGCCTCCTATTGGGCGCTCTCGAGGAAGGTCTTCTGGAAGTATTTGTCGTCCAGCTTGCCGACGTAGACGTTCGAGATCGTGAGCACGCTCTGGGTGCCCTTGTTCACTTCGTCGACCATCTTCAGCTTGGCGGGTATGAGCTTGTCCGCCACCTGGACGTAGGTAGGCAGGTAGTAGGTCGTCCGCATCGGCCTGTCCGAGACGGAGAAATCCTCTTCCTTGAGGGGAAGCGGCTTGTCCTTTCGGACCGTGAGCCTGATCTTCTGGTAAGAGACTTCGTCGTTCTTGGCCTGCAGGGTGAGGATCCAGGTGTCGAAGGCGCCTAGCCTGCCCTCGTCGGTCTTGACGATGTCGAAGTCGTCGGCGAAGGTGTACTTCTTGAAGTCCGAGTTCTTGGCCTGGGAGCCGTTGATGTTCTCCTTCATCGTCGAGTGCGAATAGTTGCCGCTCTCGGGATCGTAGAACCAGACGTTGTCGTCGATCTTCAAGTAGCCCTGGCCCTTCTGCTTCTCCGGCTTCTGGATGAGGATGACGATCTGGTCGTGGTCGTCGCGGCGGAATATCTTCACCTGGGTCGTGCTCGGGTTCTCTCCCGGCTTCTCCGATACGATGTCGTAGACGGCGCTGTAGTCCTGCTTGCTGAAGGTCTGGAGATCGTCTATCGACTTGAGCAGGGCCTTGAAGTCGGTGGTCTCGGCCGTCGCCGACATCGCGAGCGCGAGGCCGACGCATGCCGCGAGCGCCGCGCGCCTTGGGGTCGTGCGCTTCATGCTGATGCTCCTTTACTTGACCGTGCGCAGGGCCACGGCGGGGTCGAGGCGAGCTGCCATTCTCGCGGGGAAGAAGGCGGCGGCCAGGGTCAGGGCCGCGACGATGGCCACGTCGAGTATCGTGCGCCACAGCTGGACCCTGAAGGTCATGTGGCCGTTCTTCAGGATGATGAAGAGAGGACTGTTGAGGCCGAAGTCGTGCAAGGACACCCCGCCCATGATGATGAGGGCGAGCACGATCCCGGCGAGCACGCCGCCTATCGCGAGGAAGGTCGCCTCGAAGAGAAAGAGGCTCCGCACCTCGTCGCGCTGCATCCCGATTGAGCGCATGGTCCCGATCTCGCGAATGCGCTCGTACATGATGATGCGGAAAGTGTTCAGGATTCCCACCATTATTATCAAGAAGAGGATGAGCAATATGACGAGGCTCGCGGAGTTCAGGACGTTGACGATCTGGCGCACTTGCTGAAGATAGTCGTCGAGCGTCAGGACGCGGTATTTGGTGCCCGTCCATGTCTCCTTCCTGGCTTGAGTCATCATGCTGCGCACGAAATTTTCCTGCTGGTTCCCGGTTTCCCGCTCGAACACCTGGGCTTTCTTGCGCAGGCTCTCGTACAGGTCGCTTCCGTACTTGTCCATGCCCTTGAGCGAGGGGAGGTAGAAGCCGAGGCTCTGATAATCCCCTGGCTGGAGATTGAGCAGCTCGTTGACATAGGGCTTGTTGGCGTAGCCGGCCATGGATCCCAGAATTCCGGGGTCGACCGTGATGCCGGCGACGGCGAATTCCCCGACGTTGTTCTGGCCCGTATAGGTCCTCATCTGGACCAGGAGCCGGTCTCCCACCTGCACGTCGAGCCTCTTGGCGACCGGCTCCGAGATGATGAGACCCTGTTTGTACGACATGCCCGCCATGCCCCCCGAGGTGAAGACGAGGCGCTCGGGGAGGAAGGTCTCGCTCGCGAAATCTACGCCGGCGATCGTCAATTGGGCGCTCTTGCCGGCGAAGATCAGCGTGCCCTGGAAGGAGGAGCGCTTGGTCACGTATTTCGCCGGAATTCCGACCTCCTTCGCCGCCGCGAGGAGGGTCGAATCGTCCCTGATGATGTCGAATTCTTTGCCCGAGGCCGATTTCTCGACCCCCTGTATGAAGACGTGGCCGGCCACCAGGTTGGCGAAGTTCTCGCTGATATTGGATACGAAGGCCCCGACGAAGCCGTTGATGACGGTGACGATCATTATGCCGAAGGCGATGGCGCCTCCGAGGAGGATGGTCCTCTTCTTCTGGCGCGAGAGATTGCGAAGGGCCAGCTTGACTAATTCCATTTCTTCCGCCTATTCGGTTTGCATGGCGCGCACGGGCTGCACCTTGAGCGCGAGCGACACCGGGTAGAGGTGCGCCACGATGGCCACGAGGCTGACGAGGACCAGGCTCCAAATCACCGCGGAGGCGCTCAAGGAGGGGTGGAGCACGTTGCCCGCGAAGAGAATCTTGAGAAAGGCGTTGGTGGCGGTGATGTGCGCGGCGTTTATTATCCCGACCGCGCCGAACGCCACGACGGCGCCGATGAGGCCGAAGACGACGGCGATCGTCAGGGTCTCGATGAGGAACATCCGCCGCACGAAGCCCTTGCCGGCGCCCAGGGCGCGCATCGTGCCTATCTCGCCCGTGCGCTCGATGACGGATATGACCAGGGTGTTGGTCATTATGATGACGGCGACGACGGCTACTATTATTATGGCGATATTGAAGACGACGCGGACCACATCGATGCTGGCGGAGAACGGGCCCGCGGCGGCCTTCCAGTCGGCGGCCTGGGCGTCGATGCCTTCCCGGGAGAACCAGAGATTGAGGGAGAGGATCGCCGCGCGCGCGGCGGCCGGGTTCTTCAATCGGGCCATCGCGAAATACCAGGCGCCCGTGTCCACCTGCGGCGCCTTCCTCGCAAGCGGAGGTGCAGCCTTTGGCGCCGCGGCGCCGAGGGCGACCTTGCCCTGGGTGACCACCGTCTCGCCGCCGAAGAGATCGTCGCCCGATGCGGCGAGGAGGCTCTTCTGCTCGTCCGTGACGGGGCTGTCCTCGTCGTTGCCCAGGGTGAGCCCCATGAGGATGCGGACCGTGTTGACGTCGGCGTAGGATATGAAGTCGGTCGCCTCGCTCTCGCTCTTGTATGCGACCACGCCGACCAGGGGTACCGCCCTGATCTTGAAGCCCGACTTGCCTATGCCCGTCAGGAGGATGGTATCGCCGACCTTGGGCTCGACGCCGAGACTCTTCTTGAGTCGATCGACCGTCGCCTGCGAGAATACGAGCCCTTCCTCCCCGGGCTCGAGGAGCCTTCCACGCGCCGCGTGGGCGTTGGAGAATTGCCTGTAATAGCTCGCGGGGTCTATGCCGAATAATAGGACGAAGCCGGGCTCCCCGCTATCCGCGCTCTCGGGCGCGCCCTTTATGGAGGCCATTGCAAAGCCCGTCACCTGGCTGGCGACGCCGGTGACGCCCGGCTCGGACTCGAGCTTGGATACGATCTTGTCGAAGTAGGGGAGGGTCTGGGTGGACTCCGTGCCGCCGAAGGAGGAGGCCCCGAAGAGGCTGACGGGTACCTTGGCCTTGGCCGCGACGAATATGTCCCCCGTGTAGTTCCCGATGAAGGTGTCCTTGACTCCCTGGGCGGCCGTATCCATGAACGCGTTGCCCACGATGAGGATGACGACCCCGAGGGCGAGCAGCACTCCGATGATGAGACTCTTGGCCTTGTGCTCGAGGAGGTTCCGGAGCGCTATCCGCACCAGGACGGGCATGGCTCAGCCCCCCTCGGCGCAGTGCGCCGACGCGTCCTTGCCTTGCCGAACGTTCTCCGTCACGAGCCCGTCCCGCAGGCGGACGATATGGTCGGCGAGCTCGACGATCTTCGCGTCATGGGTCGAGAATATGAAGGTGGTCGCCATCTCGCGGTTGATCTTCTTCATGAGGTCCAGGATCTGCTCGCCGGTGACCGAATCCAGATTGGCGGTGGGCTCGTCGGCGAGGACGATCTGGGGCTTCGTCACGAGGGCGCGGGCGATCGCTACGCGCTGGCGCTGCCCGCCGGAGAGCTCGTTGGGTTTGTGCGTCCGCCATTGCTCGAGCCCCACCTCGCGGATGAGGTACTCAATCCATTCGCTCTTCTCTTTGCCTTTGGGGCCCTGCTTCCCGAGGAGGAGGGGGAACTCGATGTTCTCGTATACGGAGAGCACCGGTATGAGGTTGAAGGACTGGAAGATGAAGCCGAGGGTCTCGTGCCGGAGCGTGGTCAGCTGTCTGTCCGTCAGGTCCTTGGTGGGCCTCCCGTCGATGATGACGGTGCCGGAGCTGGGCCGATCGACGCATCCGAGCATGTTGAGGATGGTGGTCTTCCCGGAGCCCGAGGGCCCCGCGATGGAGATGAAGTCGCCCTTCTCGATGCAGAAGGAGACGCCCTTGACCGCCTCGACTTCGACTTTGCCTAGGGGATAGACTTTCCGGACGTCCTGGAGCTCTACGATCGTCATACGCACTCCTTGACTCGCGCCGACCGGCGCGTTGCCCGCCCTCCGACGAGCGGCGGACCCGCGCGCCGGGCGCCTTTATCGGACGCTCGCGGGCGCGGACATGTGCCACATAAGATATTCACGGAAGCGCCTTCGATTCAAGGACGCTCCGGCCATTATCGGCCGGGTCCCGCCCAAATTCATAGCCCGTTCATCGCGCGCGTATGGAGCCTTCCCGCGCTCGAGGCGTATACTCCTAGCTATGGGAACCGAGTCCGGAGGGGAGGGCGCGCGCATCCTCATCGTAGAGGACGATCGGGAGATAGCCGAGCTCGTCGCGGCCTATCTGGACCGCGAAGGGCTTTCCTCGATCATCGTCGGCTCGGCCGAGGAGGCGATCATCGAATGCTCCGAGCGGCAGCCGGAGCTCCTCCTCCTCGATCTCGGCCTTCCCGGGGCGGACGGCCTCGATCTCTTGAGGAAGTTCCGCGAGCGCAGCGCCGCTCCGGTCATAATAGTATCGGCCCGGGAATCGGACGAGGACAAGATAGCGGGTCTCGGCCTCGGCGCGGACGACTTCGTGTCCAAGCCTTTCTCTCCCAAGGTCCTCGCGGCTCGGGCGAAGGCGCAGCTCCGCCGCTCGGCCTACCTGCGGGACGCCCATGGCGCCGGCGGCGGCCCGCTCGGAGCTCGCCTGGCCTTCGGCCCCTACGTCCTGGATTTCGAGGGCAGACTGCTGGAGAGGATGGGGACGCGGGTTCCCCTCAGCCGCAGGGAGTTCGAGCTTCTCGCCTTCCTCGCCTCCAACGAGGGGAAGACCTACGGCCCCGGGGAGCTCTACAAGGCGGTCTGGGGGCTCGAGCACGGCGACCTCTCGACCGTGGCCGTCCATGTGCAGCGCGTTAGGCGCAAGATCGAGGAGGAGGGAGCTCCGCCGAGGTGGCTCGTGACCGTACCGGGGGCGGGCTATCGCTTCGTCCGCGATGCACATTCGCGCGAGGACGCGCGCCGCGAGGACCGTTGATGCGCAAAGCGGGCATGCGCCGCGAGGAGGCGCGTCGGCGAAGGAGGCCGGCCAGCCTCAAGCTCATACTCGGGGGGCTCGCCGCCGGGGCCCTGGTCCTGCCCTTCGGCCTGGCCGGGATCGTCGCGCTGGTGCTTTCGACCGGCGGTCGCGAGCAGCCCTTCATGCACTACCGCGAGGCGGGCATCGAGCTCCAGAAGGCCGCCCGAGTCGATTCGCGCGGCAGGATAGTCCTGGTTCCCGGCTATGTCCCTCCGCCGGATTTCGAGCTCGTCGTCGCCGGGAGCGGGGGGGAGGTCCTTTACTCGACCTTCAAGGCTTTCGCGTTAGGCGACCGTCCGGGCATCGGCGCGATCGCCGACGCCGCGCGGAGGGAGTTCCCGGCGCCGAACTTCTTTTCCGAGATTCTCTCCTTCAAAGGCAGGCCCGTCGGCTCCTATTGCGCCTGGTTCGCCGAGGCCCCGGCCCGGATCGAGCCTCGAGCCCCGTCGTCGGTCGCCGGCAGCCTCGTGCTCGTGGGCCTGGTGGTGGTGGTCTTCCTCCTCGGGGCCCTCGTCGCCACCCTCCTCGCGCGCGCCGTGCTCAAGCTCGAGGCGGCGGCGGGCCGCATCGCCGCCGGCGATTTCGACACCGTCGTCGACGTGCGGGGCATACGCGAGATCGGGGACCTCGCCTACGCCATGGACGGGATGCGCGCCAAGCTGCGGGAGGATCGCGACCAGCGAGCGCGCTTCCTCGCGGCGGTCTCCCACGACCTCAGGACCCCGCTGACCTCGATCGGCGGCTATCTCGAGGCCGTGGAGGACGGCCTGGCGGAGGATCCCGAGACTCTCGAGCGCTATGTGCGTATAATGCGCGGCAAGACGCGTCTCCTGGAGACCAGGATCGGCGGCCTCATCGCCTTCGCGAGGATGGAGACCGAGGAATGGAGGATGGGCTTCGAGACAGCCGAGCTCCGTCCCTTCCTGGAAGGTCTCGCCCGCGAGGCGCGCGAGGACGCGATCCTGCTGGGACGGCTCTTCGAGGCCTCCCTCGACGCCATGGACGATATCCGGCTGTCGATCGACCGGGGCCTCCTGTCCCGCGCCTTGGAGAACGTGATCTCGAACGCGCTCAGGTATTCGCCCGAGGGAGGGACCGTCCGCCTCTCCGCGGTCTCCGCCGCGGCCGGCATCCGACTCGATATCGACGACGGAGGGCCGGGCATTCCCCCCTCCGAGCGCGAGCGGGTCTTCGAGCCTTTCTACAGGGGCAGTTCGGCTCGGGAGGGCGAAGGCTCGGGCCTCGGCCTATACATCGCCCGCTCCATAGTGCGAGGCCACGGATGGACGATCGAGGCGGGCGAGTCTCCGACCGGGGGCGGAAGGATAAGCGTCCTGATTCCCGGCTCGGGCCGGAAGCCCTGACCTGCGGCCGGCCCCGCCTTACATCGGAGGAATTGATGAAGCATGGTCTCGCGATCGCCCTCTTCGCCCTGCTTCCTTTCGCGTCGGGCGCCGCTCTCGGCGCCGAGAGCGGCGCGACGGATCAGCCGCCGGCGCCGAGCGGCCCCTCCCTCCCGGCGAAGGAGCATTTCATCTACGCGAGGAAGATCGGCGACAAGGTGGACGTGGTGGAGACGAGCTCGCGGCTGGTCGACTCGGAGGGCGGGAGTTGGTACGAGTTTACGAGCCATTCCCCCGAGCAGGACCTGGTCCTCAAGCTGGATCCCGCGACTCTCATCGCGAGCTACTCCGAGGTGACGAGCCGGGCGAAGAACGCGACTCTGCGGCGCGTTACCACGGTGCTCGAGAACCGCAACCCGGCGCAGCCCGACGAGATCGTCGTCTCCGGCATGGATTCGCTGCCCTATACTCTGCGCGCCTTCCCCTGGGGCTCGAGGCAGAGGGCATCGATCTCCTTCCTCGGCACCGGCCTGGGGGGCAGCTTTCGCTTCGACCTCAGCGTCGAAGGCAAGGAGACCATCTCCGTCGCGGGCAGGGACGTTGAGTGCTGGAAGGCCCAGTTGAGCCTCGGCGGGCTCCTGGGAAGCTTTTTCGGGAGGAGCTACCTCTGGTACTCGACCGACCCTCCCCACTATCTGGTCAAGTCGGAGACTGCCTCGGCGGGGCCGGGGTCGCCGACGAGCATTCTCACCCTCCAGAGCTATTCCGCGGAAGGGACTGGCGAGTAGGCTCGAGGCTCGCCCCGACTTGCAGCCCCTCGCGCTGGCCTATCTCGTCCTTGATCGCTTCCGCCAGGCGCCTCACACCCTCGTCTATCTGCTCGAGGGAGGGATAGGAGAAATTGATGCGCATCGCGTTGCGCTCGGGCGAGTCGAAGTAGAAGGCCGAGCCCACGACATAGGCTACTTTTTTTTCGATCGCCGCCAGGAACATCCTCTCCGTATCGATGTACTCGGGCAGGCGGAGCCAGAGGAAGAGGCCACCCTCGGGCCTGGTCCATCTCAGGTCGGGACGCTCGGGCATGAATTCCTCGAGGGCGGCGATCATGCGGTCGCGCTTCGCGCGGTAGAGGGCCCGCGTCTCCTCGATATGGGCGTAGATCGCGCCGGTCTTCAGGTATTCGGCCACCCAAGCCTGCGCGAAGACGTTGGAGCACAGGTCCATGGCCTGCTTGGCGACGACGAATTTCGAGATGAGTTCGGGCCTGGCCGCTATCCATCCCAGTCTTGTCCCCGGCGCGAGGATCTTTGAGAAGGTCTTGAAGGCGATCACGTTGCCTCGCCCCTCCCCGTCGCGGTCCATCTGGAAGATCGACGGCAGGCTCTCGCCCATAAAGCGGATCTCGCGGTAGGGCGCGTCCTCGACCACGAGAAGCTCGTGTCTGTACGAGAAATCGAGGAGCTCCCTCCGCTTCTCGACGCTCCAGCAGATCCCCGTTGGGTTCTGGAAGTCGGGTATCACATAGATGTATTTGATCCTCGCGCCGGCCGCCATGGCCTTCTCGAAGCGCTTGTCCAGCTCGTCCATGTCGAAGCCGTCGTCCTCGGATCCGAAAGGCACGCCGAGGACTTCCGCGCGATAGGACTGGGCCGCCTGGATCTGCCCCAGGTAGGTCGGCCTGCCGGCGACAATTGTATCGCCCGGGTCGAGGAAAACCTTGCAGGCTATGTCCAGAGCCTGCTGGCTCGCCGAGACTATGAGGATTTCGTCTCGCGCCAGAGCGGTCCCCAGTCGCGCCTCGAAGGCTATGAGCTGATCCTTGAGCTCGTCGTCGCCCTCCGTAGTCCCGTACTGGAGCGCCTCGGCCGCCCGCTCGCGGAATACCCTGTCGGCCGCCGCGCGCAGGCCCTCCACAGGGAAGGTCCGGGGAGCGGGTAAGCCGCCGGCGAATGAGATGATGCCCGGTTGGGTCGTGAGCTTCAGAAGCTCGCGAATCACGGATTTCTTCATATTATTCGCATTGGCGGAATACAGGGATTCCAGATCGAGCATGGCTTGTCTCCTCGGGACTATCCTAAGCGGGGTAATTTTGCCTGTAAAGAGCTTTGTATCGAATACTAGCGATTCCGTTTCATTATTCGAAACAATCCTATCGGACTCTTCTCTCTCGTTGACCATGAGGGGGTGCGGCAGGTACAGTGTTCTCTTCGAAGCCATATCCATACCCAGCGAGGCCACACATGCCCCTGAATTGCGGAATCGTCGGCCTGCCGACCGTAGGGAAGAGCACTATCTTCACCGCGCTGACGCGCGTAAAGGCCGAGACCTCGAATTTCTCCTCCTCGGCCAAGAATCCGAACCTGGGAATCATCGCAGTGCCCGATTCCCGGCTCGACAAGCTCACCGCGATGTTCAAGCCTAAGCGCGAAGTGCCCGCGACGGTCGAATTCGTCGACATCGCCGGTTTGGGATCGGTCTCGTCGAAGAAGGAAGGCTCGAACCAGCTTCTGGCCCACGTGCGGGATTCCGCCCTCCTCGTCCACGTCGTCCGCTGCTTCGACGACCCCGAGGTGCCCCACGTCTCCAACAGGGTCAGTCCGCTCGACGATATCGAGCTTCTCCATACCGAGCTCGCCCTGGCCGACCTCGAGACCCTGGACAAGCGCGCGGAAAAGCTCCAGAAGGAGCTCAAGGACCCCGCGAAGAAGAAGGAGGCCGAGCGCGAGCTCGCGGCCTACGCCAAGATCCGGCCCGTCCTCCAGGAAGGCAGGCCGGCCCGCTCGGTGGCGCTCGACGCGGACGAGGCCGAAGCCGTGCGACGCTCCTTCCTCATAACGATGAAGCGCGAGCTCTACGTCTGCAACGCGGACGAGGCCGGGGTCAAATCGGGCAACGCGCATATCGAGGCGGTGAGGGGGATCGCGGCGGCCGAAGGCGTGGATTGCGTGGTCATATGCGGCAAGTTCGAGGCCGAGCTCGCCGATCTCGAGAGCGAAGAGGAGAAGCGGGAGTTCCTATCCGAGCTGGGGCTCGAGGAATCGGGACTCTCGGCCCTCATCCACGCGGCCTATCGCCTCCTCGGCCTGCGGACCTTCTTCACCGCCGGCGAGGACGAGTGCCGCGCCTGGACGATAAAGGCGGGGGACAAGGCCCCCGCGGCGGCGGGGGTCATCCACACGGACTTCGAGAAGGGCTTCATCAAGGCGGAAGTCTACGGCTTCGGGGACCTCGTCGCCCTGGGCTCGGAGAAGGCCCTGCGCGAAGCCGGCAAGCTCCGCCAGGAAGGCCGCGAGTACGTCGTGGCCGACGGCGACGTGATCTTCTTCAAGTTCAACGTATAGGGAACCTCTATTAACCCTTTCAGGGTTGGTTCCCTGAGGGCAAAATCTAAGGGAAAAACTCGTTTTTGTTTCGTAAAAAACGAGTTTTTAGAGATGCCCTATAGCTAGTCGACGCTTTCCTCCGCGACCGCCTTCGCCCCGCCGGGCCCCGCTTCGACCGCCCCGCTTCGCGGGACAGGGGCGGCGAGAGGCGGGTTCTCGCGCATGAGGAGGGTCGCCAGGAGCATCCCCAGGCCGAGCAGGAACAGGACCGCGAAGCCGCGCCTGATGGAGGCGGCCGGGTCGTGCCCGGAGGATCGGGCTCCGTTCACCACCGTCCCGACGATGGCCGCGCCGAGGACCGAGCCGAGCTGTCCGAGGTAGCGAAGCACGCTGGTCCCGATCCCCAGTCTCTCCGCGGGCAGGGAATTCTGGGCGACGACCGTGAGGACCGAGAAGAAGGGCCCGATTCCCAAACCCGCCACGGTCATGAAGAGGATGGCCAGGCCCAGACTCGTGCTCGCCGTCATGGTCGAGATCAGGAAGGCGCCGGCGCAGAGGAGACCCGAGGCGACGAGGGTGATCGGCCGGTGCCTCTTGATCCCCGCGAGCAGACCGCCGCCGATGGCGGCCCCCGCCACCGAGGCGAGGTTCATGGGTGTGAGAGCCGCCCCCGACCCCGTCGCCGAGACGCCGAGGATGGTCTGGAGGAAGAGAGGCAGGTAGATGACGAGACCGATGAGAATCATCATCTGCAGGAGCGAGACGAAGGCAGCTGCCGCGAAGACGCGATTCTTGAGGAGATCGAGGGGAAGTATCGGCTCGAGGGCGGAGCGCTCGGACAGGAAGAAGGCGGAGAAGAGGACTATGGCCCCGGCCAGGGCGAGGAGGACTTCGCTCGATGCCCATGCGTAGATGCGGCCGGAGCCCCAGGTCAGGCCGAGGAGGAGACAGACCGTTCCGCCGGCGGAGAGGATGGCCCCGGCGAAGTCGATTCGCCTCAAGTCCGCCCATCCCCGGAAGCTCCCGCTTTTCGGGGACATCCTGGCCGGCAGGGCCTTCCCGAGCATGGCGATCGCCGCGGCGCCCAGGGGGATGTTCAGGTAGAAGATCCAGCGCCAGCGGGTGCCCTCGGTCACGAGGCGCCCGACGAGGGGGCCATGGTCGGCGAGGAAGCCTCCCAAGGTCGGGCCGACGAGGCTGGATAGGCCGTAGACGACGCCGAAGAGGCTCTGCCACTTGGCGCGCTCGGCCGGCGGGAATATGTCGGCGATGATCACGGGGACGAGGGCGATACCCGTCCCCGCGCCCATGCCCTGGATAGCCCGGGAGAAGATCAGCATGTCCATGCTCCGCGCGGCTCCCGATAGGGCCGATCCCAGGAGGAAGAGGAAGGTTCCCCCCAGGAGGAAGCCCTTGCGCCCGAATTGATCCGAGAGCTTTCCCGCGATAGGTACGGAGACGGCGGCCATGAGGATGTAGGAGGTCACCGTCCAGACATAGCGGTCGAAGCCCCGCAGCGATGCGATGACCTTGGGCAGGGCAGTCCCGACCACAGTCTGGTCGAGGGCCTCGAGGAAAAGGGTCAGAAGGAGTCCCGTTACTACCAGCGCCAGGGAGGCTCCGCCGAGGCGGGGCGAACTCCCTTCCATCTTGTGTTCCATTCAATCTCCTCGAATGGGGGCGCCCGCGAAAGCCTTCCACGTGAGGCCGCCGGCCGCTTCCGTCGCGAGTTCGCCCCTCTCTATATCCGACACGAGGCTGCGCACCCAGTCGAGCTCGGCCCGCATCATGGCGAGCTCGTATTCGATTTCGACCAAGTAGAGCCTTTCAATGCCTTTTTTCAGAAGCGGGTCGAGGATCCCCTCGAGCCCGAGAATGCCCGCCGAGAGGCTTCCGGCCCTCTGGCCGAGGAGGCCCAGGACGGCCGAGGGCTCGAGCTGAGCCAGGAAGGTCAGACCCGCGACGAATCGCGGGTATTCCTTTACCGGGGTGCCGACGAGGTAGCGGAGCCGCTCGAGAAGCTCGGCGACGCCCGCTTCGGTGACCTCGTATACCGTGCGCTCCGGATGGTTCCCCTCCCTCTCGGTGGCTTTGACCGCGATCAGGCCCTTGGCCCTGAGTCCTTCGATTACGGAGTACAGCGAGCCGTAGTTGAGCTTTATGCTCGCGGACAGACCTCTCTCCCTCATCAAAGTCGATATCTCGTAAGGATGCATCGGCCGCTCGCGCAGAAGCGACAAAACTGCCAAGCCGAGAAGGTTGCCGACATGATCCACTGCCATGACCGCCTCCGGGCGCATACTAGGATCAGAGTATCCGAACTAGAATATACGTAACCGAGTAGCTTAAGAAAAGGAAAATGGTCATATTCGCGAGTCGGGAAATAAGGCCTCGGATCGGCTGCAGAATCAGTATATTTTTACAGGAAACAATAAACGCGATCGCTGTATGAATCGGAGGTTACATGGCAGATACGCTCTTCGATGAACTACATCTCCGCTCCCTGGGGCTCCGCAACCGCGTCGCTCTCTCGCCCATGTGCCAATATTCAGCGACGGACGGCCTGCCGACAGACTGGCACTTCCGCCACTACCCTGAACGCGCAATAGGCGGCGCCGGCCTAGTCGTCGTCGAGGCCACGGCCGTCCTGCCCGAGGGTCGCATAACGCCGGGCGACCTCGGCATTTGGGACGCGGAGCGCGCGGCGGCCTTGGGCCGCATCGCCCGGGCGATAAAGGCCTCCGGGGCCGCGGCCGGCATACAGATCGCCCACGCCGGGCGTAAAGCCTCCACGGCCGTTCCCTGGGAGGGCGGAGCATGGCTTCCGCCCGAAAAGGGAGGCTGGGCGACCGTCGCTCCGAGCGCCATCGCCTTCGGGCCGGGCTACGCGGCCCCGGAGGCCCTGGACGACGAGAGAATCCGATCGACCGTCGAGGCCTTCGCCGCCGCAGCGCGAAGGGCCGTCGACGCCGGCTTCGATCTCGTCGAGCTGCACTCCGCCCACGGCTACCTCCTCCACCAATTCCTCTCGCCGCTTTCCAATGCCCGGAGGGATCGTTACGGCGGCGACGCGGCCAACAGGATGCGCTTCCCCCTCGAAGTCGCCGCGGCCGTCCGCCGCGCCCTCCCCGAGGCTATGCCCATGCTCGTCCGCGTTTCGGCCACGGATTGGGTCGAGGGCGCTTGGGATCTCGAATCCTCTGTCGATTACGCGCGCGAGCTCAAGGCAATCGGCGTCGACCTCGTCGAGGCGTCATCCGGAGGCATCGTGCCCGACGCGAAGCCGGCGATCGGCCCGATGTACCAGGCGCCCTTCGCGCGGGCGATCAGGGCGAAGGCGGGGATAGCGACGGGAGCGGTCGGGATGATCACCGACATCGGCGAGGCGCGATCGATAGTCGAGGGCGGGACCGCGGACCTGGTATCATTCGGCCGCCTCCTCCTACGCGACCCCTATTGGCCGCTCAGGAACGCGCCCGCCGAGCGCCGCCGGACGCCGAGTCAGTACCTCAGGGCCTTCCCTTCGGCGTGAGCCTGCTTCGGGGTTTCGCCGGGGTCGGCGCCGAGAGCCCTAGGATCCTCATACTGGGATCATTCCCTTCGGAAAAATCCCTCGAGCGGGGCGAGTATTACGGGAACGAGCGCAACCATTTCTGGCCCCTGCTCGGCAGCATCCTCGGCTTCGCCCCGACCGAGCCCTACGCCGAGCGCCTCGCCCGTCTGGAGCGCGCCGGGATCGCCCTGTGGGACGTGATCGCGTCCTGCGAGCGCGAGGGGAGCCTCGACCAAGATATTCGAGAGGAGCTGCCTAATCCCCTTTCGGAGTATGTAGGCTCCAGACCATCGATCGCGCGTCTCGCCTTGAACGGCGGGAAGGCGGCGGCCTCTTTCGTCGCCCACGTCGCTCCTTATCTTCGGCGAGGTACCGGGTCGCGGTCCGCCCTCCGCCTCGCGATAGGCGAGACCGAATCCTGGTCGCCGGACTTCGCGCTCGGGCGCGCCATCCTGGTGGCGCGGCTCCCCTCTTCGAGTCCCGTGCCCAGCGGCAGGTTCCGCGGCGCGGAGGACAAGCTTCCTGCCTGGTCGGCCTTCCTGGCCTCGTCTCCGTAAGCGCGCTGCCGCCAGGTCTTCCGATAGAGAGGCGCCGAAGGCCTAGGGGGAGCCGATCCCCGAATGCGAGAGCCCGAATCGCGTGATCCGCCGCTCGTAGGTCTCGAGGAGCTTCCATTCCACGATGGGCACGTCCTTGATGGTCTCCCTCGGGATCGAGAGGAACTCCCCGGCCTCCACGACGAAGGCGGTCATGAGGGAAGGCCTGCCGAAGAAGACCGACTCTTCGCCGAAGACCCCGCCGGATTCGATCGAGTCGACCTCCGAGCCCTCTATGAGGATGCTCGCCCTGCCCGTGCGGGCGACCACGAGCGAGGCGCCGTCCCCGGTGCTGAGCGAGTCGCCCGCCGACAGGCTCGTCGACGACAGCCCGCGCGACATGACGTTGTGGACGGAGCTCGAGACCATCTCGCCGAACAGCCGCGTGCCCTGGAGGAAATGCTCGATCTCGAGGCGCCTGAGCATCTCCCCGAGGTCGTAGCTGCGCTTGACGAATTCGACGAAGAGGGGACTGGGTATCCTGAGCAGGGTCACGGCGCCCTTGGCGCGGTAGGTGCGCGCGGAGACTTCGCGCGCGAGGGCGTTCACCTCGCCGATCATGGTGCCCGTGGACAGCATGTGCTGGGTCCCGATTCCCGAGTCGATCATCTCGACGACGCCGCAGGCGACGAGATGGACATCGGGCGCCTCGGCTCCCCTTCGCAGGATGACGTGTCCCGTGTTGAGCCTCACCAGCGGGCAGTTCAGCAGCATGCCGAGGTCTTCGGGCGCGGCCTCGGGGAAGTGGGCGGCCAGGTGGCGCTCGGCCGATCGCCGCGTATAGTCGATGCGCGACTCGATGAGGACGTCCTGCAGGCCGAAGGAGGCGTTCGAGCCGATCTCCTTGTCGGCCGCGGACAGGTCGCCGGAAATGTGCGAGAGGACGACCTTCGCGGACTGGTCGCCCGCGAAATCCGCGGCGCGGCCGTGGATGAGTCCTCCCCCCACATCGATCTTCTTGAGGTCGACCGGGAGCCGCAGGCTCTTGACGGAGCTCTCGTAGAGCCTCGAGGAGATCGCCGAGGCGGCGGGATCGTCGATGAGGTAGTCCTTGAGCACGGAGGCCGGCGGAATGTCCGCGAGGTGGGCGTAGGTCCTGTAGCCGTCGGGACCGAGCGCGCGGAAGAAGAGGACCGTCGTCTCGAGGGGGTGCAGGGAGAGGAAGGGCTGCACTTCCAGCCCGTCTATGTCGTTCCACCTGCCGAAGGCGAGGTCGCGGAACTCGAAGGCGCTCTCGAAGCTCTTCTCGGGGAGGGACATCACCGCCGAGAGCTTCTTCATCACCGAGGAGCGCACGAGGGGAGTGGCGAAGTACTTGATGCGGTGGTCCGTGCGCACCAGGGAGGTGAGGCCGGCGAAGTGGTCGTCGTGGGCGTGGGTATGGAATATGCCCTCGAGCTCGTTGACCGAGATGCCGAGGGCGGTGAGGGAATCCAGGACGTAGGGCCCGGTGTCGATGAGGTAGATCTTGCCCTGGAAGACCACGACGCTGGACATGCAGGGACGGTCCTTGTCCCAGCCGTTCCCCTCGCCCGAGTGCACGACGGAGAAATAGTCGCGCTCGATCCGATGCGAGTCGAGGCGGACCGGGCTCTCGTAGGTCTCTCCGGAGGCCAGGTTCATGTCGACCTCGACCTCCTCGTCGCCGAGCCGGAAGGCGTACACATTGAGCGATTTGCGGATGACGGCCACGCCCTCGGGAAGCTCGGCGCGCCCCGAATCGGTGGGGGCGAACTCGGCCGTCTCTCCCAGGCCGCGAGGCTTGCCGCCGGCGAAGCGCGCCTTGTACCGCATGATCTCCCTGGCGAAGTCCGGCCGTATCCCGGCCGCCTCGATCTCCGCTTCGCTCTCGAGGCCGAAGGTCCCCCTCAGGATGTAGGCCGATTGAGCGACCAGTTGGGAGAGCAGGCCGATGAAGATGGGCTTCCGCCCTTTGTTGTTGACGTGCCCGGGTATGGTCAGGCCCTGCCGGTAATACATCTGAAGGAGAGGGAATTCCGCCATGTTGCAGAAGGTCCCGCCCTGGATAGCCACGTCCGAGAGGAGTATGGCGTTGGGGCCGGTCTCGAATACCGTCCCCTTCCGGCTGGTCTCGGCGACCAAGCCCCGGCGCATGAGATGCTTGACGACGTCGGGCGGGCATCCGCATAGCACGGACAGTCCCGCCTCAGGAATGCGGACGAACCAGACTCCGTTCGTGACCTTCGTCGAGTCCATGGGCCACTAGTATGGGGCATGGCGCCCCTAATGTCACTTTTTTTCGTCGTCCCCGGGGGATCAGCCCAGCGGCCCTTCCCCGAGGAGGGACTTCAGTTCCTGGATATCCTTGACGAGCTTGGTCCGGTTGAGGTTCTGCAGCCGTTTCGGGACCATCTCCTTGGACGTGCATTCGACCACGGCCACGAGATTCTGGAGCTCGATCTCGTGGGGATAGGCGGGGGGCACGAAATCGGCCATCGTCTCGTCCATATCCTCCTTCGTGATGAAGGCGCGGCCCTCCATCGCGGCCTTGAACTTCGCCCGGATGAGGACGGCCTCGAGATCGGCCCCGGAGAAGTCGTGCGTGAACTTCTTGAGGATCTCCCCCACCGAGAAGCGCCGGATGGACAGGTCGAGCTTGCGGACGAGGGTCTCGAACAGCGCTATCCTCTCCTCCTCGCTCTCGGGATAGAAGAGGGCCAGGTGCTCCTCGGCCCGGCCCTGCCGCTTCAGGTCGATGGGCAGGAGATCGGGACGGCAGGTTATGAGGAACCAGATGATCTTGCCGCGGTACTCGGTGTTGCCCATGAAGGAGGCGATCTGCGAGAAGACGCGGTTGGAGACGCCCGAGTCCCCGTCCTGGTCCCGATCGCCCAGGAAGGCGTCGGCCTCGTCGATCATCACGGCCACCGGCGACATCGCCTTGAGGATCGAGAGCACGCGCTCGAGGTTGGACTCGGTGACGCCCTGCCACTTCGAGCGGAAGTTCTTGAACTTGACCATGGGGACGCCGATCTCGCCCGCGAAGGCCGAGACCATGAAGCTCTTGCCCGTGCCCACGGGCCCGGCGATGAGGTAGCCCATTGGGAGGACGTCGAGCCTTCCCTGCTTGATGGCGCGAGCCGCGTTCTTGAAGCGGCGCTTGACGAATTCGTGACCCGAGACGAAGGAGAGATCGTGCTCGGTCTCCAGGAACTCGAGGAGCCCGGCGGCCTCGGACTCGATGATCTCCTTCTTCTTCTGGCGCATGTACTCGAGCGAGATCGGCCTGTCCTCCTGCCAGCTCTCGGCCGCGAGGCGGTTCAGGTTCATGAGGTTCAGCCCCGAGGCCAGCGCGGCGAGCTGGGCGCTCCCGAGTCCCCTGTCGAGGAGGAGCTGGCCCTGCGCCGCGAGGAAGCCCAGGAATTGGGCGCGCACCGCCTCGTCGGGTATCGGGATCTCGACCTTGACCGTGCTCGGGCTCGCCGAGATGCGGGGGTTCAGGTCGGCGAGGTTCTCGGTGAGGAGGATGACGGATACGTCGCCCCGCGTGAACACGGGCTCGTGGGACCAGCGGTTGAGGGTCACGAAGCAGTAGCGGTCCTCGTCGGACAGCCGGGCGACGTCGCTCGCCGGAGCCACGGTCTCGGCGTAGTCGACGATGAGGACGATCCGGCGCTTCTGGGGGATCTGCGTGAGGAAGTATTCCTCCAGGTAGGGGAAGGCCTCGCCCGGATCCTTGGCCAGGAAGTCGCCGTCGCCGTCGTCGGGGTGGCGGCCGCGCATCGCGGCGAGGTAGTCGCGCTCCATCTGCTTGTCGCAGAAGGTGACGCCGCTCGAGCGGTCGAAGAAGGCTATCACGTCCTTGTTGCCGAAGAGCACCTCGGAGATGTATTCCTGGATCTTCACGAAGAGGAATTCGCCCTCGTTCATCTTGTGGGGGAGGAAGTCCCGGATGTTGCCGTGGACGATGTAGAGGTTTGCCGTCTGGGAGCAGTACTTGTAGGAGAGCTCCTGCGCCCACGCGGGCAAGATCTTGATGAAGGGGAGGTTCTTGACGATGAGCTGGTCTTTCATGGGCCCTCTTCACGAAGTATGCATCAGCCGAGCCGATAGGACAAGAGTTTTGACAGGATGGCGTTCGCGGCTCATACTAAATAGGCGGCCGCTGCGACGCGGACCGCGGAAACGGAGGACGCGCGATGGCTGACGTAGCGAGGAAGTCCGGGGGGAAGGTCCGCGCCTGGGTGGCGGCGGCCAACATGGGCCTGGGGCACAAGAGGGCGATACGGCCCCTCTGGGACATCGCCGAGGGAGGGCTCATCGTCGTGAACGACGCCTCCGTCGCCGACCCGGAGGAGCTCAAGCTCTGGGAGCAGCTCCTCTCGGTCTACGAGAGGCTCTCGCGCGCGAAGCGCATTCCGCTGATCGGCAACGCCCTGTTCGGGATCATGGACTATTTCCAGCAGATCCAGCCCGCCTATCCCCGAGTGGACCTGTCGAAGCCCTCGATCCAGACGAAGTGGACCGAGAGCATGGTCCGCAAGGGGCTCTGCGCCGGGCTCGTCAAGCGCATCAGGACGAAGCCCCTGCCCCTCATCACCTCGTACTACGCCGCGGCCGTCGCCGCCGACATGGCCGACTACGGCCGCGTCTATTGCATAATCTGCGACGCGGACATAAACCGCGTATGGGTCGCCTCCGATCCCCGCAAGTCCAGGATCGAGTACCTCGTGCCCTGCGGATCGGTGCTCCGCCGCCTCAAGCAGTACGGCGTCCCCGACGAGCGTCTGTTCATGACCGGCTTCCCCCTGCCCGAGGAGCTCCTCGGCGGCCCCGACCTCGGGCTGCTCAAGGCCGATCTCGGCCAGAGGCTGCGCTACCTGGACCCGGGCAGCCGCTTCTGGCCGCTCCACGAGGCGAGCGTCGTGCATTTCCTCGGCGAGGAGAACTGCAAGCCCAGGAGCGCGCGCAGGTTGACGCTGGCCTTCGCCGTCGGCGGCGCCGGGGCCCAGAAGGAGATCGGCGCCCAGGCCCTAGCCAGCCTGAAGGGCAGGATCCTCGCCGGCGATCTCTCGATGAACCTCGTCTGCGGCGTCAGGGCCGAGGTGCGGGACTATTTCGAGGAGGTCGTGAAGGCCCAGGGCCTCGACGGCTGCGCGGACGTGAGGGTCATCGGGGGGCGGGGCGACGAGGAGTACTTCGACTCCTTCAACGCGAGCCTCAGGGAGACCGACATCCTCTGGACCAAGCCCTCGGAGATGTCCTTCTACGTCGGCCTGGGGATCCCGATCATCGTGGCCCCCACGATCGGCGCGCAGGAGACCTTCAACCGGAACTGGCTGGAGGAGATCCAGGCCGGGATCCCGCAGGCCGATCCGCGATACGCGCACGAGTGGCTCTTCGAGCTCCTGGAGCAGGGGCGCTTCGCCGAGGCCGCCTGGAGCGGCTTCCTCAAGGCCCGGAAGTACGGTACCTACAAGATCCACGAGCTGATCGCCACCGGCACGATGGCGCGGTCCGGGGATCCGCTAACGCGCTGAATCCTCGCCGCGCGCGACGGAATCGACGAATGCCGCGATGTCCTGTGCCCCGTTGCGTAGCGCCAGGGCTTCGTAGCGCCTGGCCACTTCCTGCCGGACCTCCTCCTTCAGGAAGTGGCGGGCGGCCATGCCGAAGAGCATCGGGTTCCCGTCCGTGTACTTCGCCACTCCCCTGAACACGGCGTAATTGGCGTGCTCCTGTTCGCAGGGAGTGGCCGCGACGTTGAAGATGATGGGCTTGCGCGAGTGCATGCACTCCATCATGGTCGCCGGTCCCGGCTTGATGAAGCAGACGTCCGAGGCGTCGATGAGCTCGTTCATGTTCCTGACGAAGCCGAGGGGGATTATCCTCAGGTTCTGGAGGAGCTTCCTGTTCATGGACAGCCTCGCGCGGAGGGACTTGTTGAGCCCGGCCACGACGATGACGTTGAGCGGCGAGCCGAGGATGTCGAGGGCGATGAGGTATTGGAGGATCATGCCCGCGCCCTGGTTGCCGAAACTGAAGAGGAAGGTCCTGCGGCCGGCGTCGAGACCGAGCTCGGCGGCCACGACCTCCCTGTCCCTCCTGGATTCGAGGAAGCTCGGGCGGATGGGGTAGGGAAAGGCTTTTATCTTGCTCCAATCGATCCCGTGCCTGGCGGCGTTCCTGGCGGCTCGGTCCGAGGCGGTGAGGTACCAATCGGTCTCGGGGACCCTCCACGCCGCATGGAAGGTGAAGATCTCGGTCTGGTAGGTGATGATCTTGAAGTCCTGCCTCGCCCGCCGCCTGGCCTCGACGAGGGCCATGGTCGCGAAGAAATGCGTGCTGAACACGACGTCTGGCCTCGCCCGCTTCACGAAGCGCACGGCGTCCTTGACCGCGGGCGCGACCATCGTCCTATAGAGGATCGCCCTGGTGACGGGCGCCAGCGTGTTCTGGACCTGGTAGATGAGATGGGTGAGAGTCGGGTATTCGAGGAAGGTCTTCCAGCTCTTCTTGTGCGCCGCGTCGACCTTGACGCTGCCGATATCCTTGATGAAATCCATCATCCCGGTCTCGTAGAGGCCCGGATAATTCCTATCGAGGGCTTCCATGACCGCGCTCGCAGGGGCCTTGTGCCCCCCGCCCGCCTCGATCATGGCGAAGACGATTTTCCTCTTCATGGTCTCTAATCGTATAAGTTAACCGATACCTCGGACTCTAGGCAAGCCTGAGCCGCGCGGGCGGCCCCGTCGCGTCACGGAGCTTGCCACGCTGCTGCGCGCGATGCTATAGTGCCGCCACACTGACTTACAAGAGAGGTACGCCCATGGCCTACAAGGTCACAGACGCATGCGTGAACTGCGGAGCCTGCGAGCCCGAGTGCCCGGTGGAGGCCATCAGCGAGAAGGACGGCATGCGCTGGATAGATCCCGCCAAGTGCATAGACTGCGGCAGCTGCGTCTCGGTCTGTCCGTCCGACGCGATAGTCGCCGGCTGAGGATCGCCGGGGGGCGCCGCGAAGCCCTGTTCGCCCGGCCCGGAGCGTCCCGCGCGCGGGCGGGCGGCCTCTTCCTTCCCTAGGCCGATATCGGGGGAGATGAACGCAGGTGAGTACCGAGATCGTCGTCGGCGACCTAGTCGCCGGCGATATAATCGCCAAGGCCCTTTATGGCGTGAAGCTTCAACTCCTGGCCGAGGGATACGGTGTCCTCAAGACCGCCATCCGCGTCAGCCACGACGAGATGAGGACGATCTTCGCCGAATGGAACAGGGGGGAGCTCGCCGATCCCCTCCTCGGAGCGGCGGCGGACGTCCTCGGGCTCCGCGATTCGGACGGCGTCCCCCTCCTCGAGAAGGTCCTCGACCTGTCCCCGGGCCCGGAACTCTGCGGACCCGCGGCCTCGCTCGCCCTCGAGCTGGGAGTGCCGGCCCCCCTGCTGTCCCAGGCGGCCTTCTCATCCTTCCTCTCGCGCATGAAGGACGAGCGCGTCGATGCGAGCGCCGTGCTGAGCGGCCCCAAGGCCGCGCCGACCGGAGACCGTCACACCATGATCGAGGAGCTCAGGAAGGCGCTTCACGCCGCCTTCATCCTCGCCTATGCCGAGGCCTATTCCCTCCTGTCCGCCGCGGGGAAGGGGAAGGAGACGGCTCTCCCCGAAGCGGGCTCCTCAATAGCCGCCCGGGCCGCCGAGGCCCGATCCCGCTGCGGGCCCAAGGAGAGTCTCCTCCTCGACGCGAAGGTGAAATCCTCGCTCGATCCGACCCTTCATAGCCTCAGGCGCGTCTGCTCGCGCTGCGCCGAAGGCGGCCTCCACGTCCCCTGCCTGGCCGCGGCGCTTGGCTATTACGACGGCCTGCGCAGCACCTGGCTCCCGTCGAACATGGTCGCCGCGCTTCGCGATTCCAGCGAGGGCTCGGGCTACGAGCGCGTCGATAGACCGCGAGGGGAAGTATTTCGCTCGGACTGGAGATAGGCATATCCGCGACTTGACTTAGGGCGCCCACCCTGTCACCCTGCGGCGAACGGGGGGCGGGAAATGGCCGAAACTGAGCAGCAAAGGGGAGCCTCGGATCGAGGTTCTGCCTCGAATCGAGGCTCTGCCTCGATACAGATCAGCGCGCGGGCCTTCATCACGACCATAGCGATCATCCTGGCCCTGATGATCGGATCGGGAGCGCTGACCTATCTGGTACCCGCGGGCAGCTACTCCCACGTCGTCGAGGCAGGCGTGGACCGCGTGGTCCCCGGCACCTTCGCCTACGGCCACAGGCCCGACTATCCGGCGTGGCGCTGGCTCACGGCCCCCGTCGAGGTGCTATGGTCCCCGGGAAACCTCCAGGTCATCACGATCATCATCCTCCTCGTCCTCATCGGCGGATCCTTCACCGTCCTGGACAAGTGCGGCATCCTGAAGGTGGCCCTGTCCATGGTCGTCGGCCGCTTCAAGAAGAACAAGTACGCCCTCATGGCCGCCATCATATTCTTCTTCATGTTCGCCTCCTCCGTCCTTGGCATCTACGAGGAGGCGGCTCCCCTCGTCGTCTTCATCGTCCCCCTCGCCCTCTACCTGGGATGGGACAGCCTCACCGGCCTCGGCATGAGCCTCCTGTCGCTCGGCTTCGGCTTCGCCGCCGCGACGATGGATCCCTTCATGGTGACCATCGCCCAGTCGCTCGCCGGCCTGCCGCTCTATTCCGGTCTCTGGCTCAGGGCGATCTTCTTCGCCACGATGTTCGCCCTCGTGTTCCTCTTCGTCAGGCGACACGCCCGCAAGGTCGAGCGCGACCCCTCATCGTCGATAGTGTACGAAGAGGACCTTCGCCTCCGCTCGTCGATCGACGTCGCCGGCGCGGTGGCGAGCGAGGAGGACGCTTCGGAGCCCCGCATGCGCAGGGCCGTCAGGTGGCTCGGTCTCTGGTTCCTCGCGGCCATCCTCTTCATCCTCGCCGCGACGCGCATCAAGGCGATCTCCGCCTTCGCCTTCCCGATCATGGGCCTCTTCTTCGTAGTCGCCTGCAACGGCGCCGCCCTCGTCGCCGGGGAGAAGGGCGCTTCGCTCGGGAAGTGCTTCCTCCTGGGCATGAAGTCGATCCTGCCCGCCATCGTCATGATCCTCATGGCCATGAGCGTCAAGCTCATCATAACCAAAGGCGGCATCCTCGATACGCTGCTCTTCGCCGTCGCCGGGAAGATAGGCGGCGTCGGTCCCTATGCCGCCGTCGCCTTCGTCTACCTCCTCACCTTGGCCTTCGAGTTCTTCATTCCCTCGGCTTCGGCCAAGGCCTTCCTCATCATTCCGATCCTCGCTCCCCTCGCCGACCTCGTCGGCCTGACCCGGCAGACTGTCGTCCTCGCCTTCGACAACGGCGACGGCTTCGCCAACATCCTCTACCCGACCAATCCCTTCCTTATGATCTGTCTCGGCCTCACCGTCGTCAGCTACCCGAAGTGGCTGCGATGGACGGCGCCGCTCCAGGCCATCACCGTCCTGGTCTGCCTCGCCTTCATGGCCTTCGCGGTGGCGATCCGCTTCGGCCCTTTCTGAGCGTACCGACGCCGAACCGAGGCCCGAAAAGACCGATTTCGGGCCATTTTTCGGGAACTCGCGCACCAGATCGAAAAAAAGCGCGAAAAAAGCTGATTTCCGATATTTATTTTTTTAACCCTGTGATATGATGCCAGACAGAGCAAAGCTACTCAAGGAATCGTACGAAAGACCATTCCGTCTTTGTGCAGGATAAAACCAGTACAGAGAAGAAGATACCACAACCGGTACCGTAAGTCGCTCCGCTCCTGCTTCATATTTCGGCGTTGCCGATAGATGGAGCCAGCTTATCATGGATAAGCTACTACAAAGTCCCGGCAAGTTTGCCGGGCAAAGGAAGTCCTGCATGGGCAAGAAAATTTACGTAGGGAATCTCAGCTACAACACGTACGAGGACGGTCTTAGGGCCCTGTTCCAGAACTACGGCACTGTCGCTTCCGCGAAGATCATCACCGATCGCGATTCCGGTCAGTCCAAGGGTTTCGGCTTCGTCGAGATGGGCACCGAAGAGGAAGCCCGCGCCGCCATTTCCGCCCTCAACGGCCAGGATCTCGATGGCCGCGCCCTCAAGGTCAACGAAGCGATGGACAAGCCCCGCCGCGACGACAATCGCTGGTAATCCCTCATTCATTAAACGAGTGTTTTGCGCATAGAGTCTTGAAGGCATCGGCGCCGAATCGAAACGACGCCGAGAACCGCAGAACCGAAAGAGGCCTTTGAGGTCTCTTTTTTTTTTGCGCCATGTATGGGGAAAATGCATGGAAACTATTCTTCGGCTTCAAATTTACGGCCTCTGCCTGATCGTCATCGCGATCTTGCGGTTTTCCGGGGATAGGCGAAAGACCTCGAGGATGGATACGGATGCCCGCCTGTATCGCGCCCTCCTCGCGTCGACTTCCGCGATGCTCTTCCTCGATTCGATCGCCTGGCTTTTCGACGGAAAGACGGGAAGCCTGGGCCGAGATGCCGTTTTCATCGCAAGCGCGCTCTACTACGTAGTGCACACGATCCCGATCGCTTTCTTCATCCTTTATTCGGATTATCAGATATTCAGGGACGAGAGGAGATTCCCGAAGCTCGCGGTCCCCCTCTTGATAATCGAGGTCCTCGTCTCGATCGCCGCCTTCCTCTCTCTCTTTACCGGATCGCTATTTTCCGTCGACGAAGGGAATCATTATTTCCGCGGGCCCCTGTTTCCCGTTTTCGCCGTCGTCCAGTACGGTCTGGTGGCGTTCATACTCGGACACGTCGTCCGCAACGGAAAAATGGTGAACCGAAGAGTGTTCATCAGTCTGCTCGCCTATCCTCTGCCGATGCTGGCGGCCGCCGTACTCCAGATGGCTTTTTACGGCCTCATCCTCATTTGGCCGACAATGACGCTCTTCCTCGTCGTCGCCGCGTTCAACATCGAGAACCGCCGCGCCAAGACCGACTATCTGACCGGAACCGCGAATCGCAGAAGCCTCGACGAGGAACTCGAGCGGAGAATCGAGTTCAGCAGACAGGGAAGGACGCTTTGCGGACTCATGCTCGACATCGACGACTTCAAGGGAATCAACGATCGCTTCGGCCATGAAGCGGGAGATCGCGCGCTCGAGGACGTCGCTAATATCCTCCTCTCTTCCGTCCGCGTAAACGACCACGTTGCCCGCATGGGAGGCGACGAGTTCGTGATCCTGTTCGACACACCGGGGCCGATATCGACGGAAGAGCTGGTGCATCGCATAGAAAGCGCCATCGAGAACCTGAACGCGTCGGGACGGAGATCGTACAGCCTCTCGCTGAGCATCGGACGCGCTCTGTACGATCAAGACAGGGGAGGCGCCGCCTCGGATTTCCTCTCGATTCTCGACTCGGACATGTATGCGCGGAAGAAAAGCAGGAAGCCGATCGGGTGAAAGCCCGCCGGATCATCCCTTTACGGCGCCGACGGTCAGGCCCTTCACGACGTATTTCTGGAATATCATCGTGAGGACGATGGCGGGCGTCATGATGGACACCGCCACGGCCATGACCGCGCCCCAGTCGACCTCCGCGTAGGACAGGAAATTGTAGATCGCTATCGGGAGGGTCTTCGTCCTCTCCATGCTGAGGACCTGGGAGAACATGAAGTTGTTCCACGAGAAGATGAAGCAGAGGGTCGTGGACGTCACGATTCCCGGGCCCGAGAGGGGGAGGACGATCGACCGGAAGGCCCGCTGCCGCGTCGCCCCGTCGATCATCGCGGACTCTTCCATCTCGAGCGGGATCGTCTCGAAGTAGCTCGACATGATCCACACGACCACCGGGAGGGCGATGAGCATGTGCGACAGGACGAGGGCCGCGTAGCTGTCCATGAGGCCGAGCCGCGAGAAGATGATGTACCAGGGCATGAGGAAGGAGATTCCCGGCATCAGCCTGGCCGCCAGGATGAAGATCGCGAGCCTCTTCTGGGCGAAGCGCGCGATGGAGTAGGCGGCGGGCAGGCCGAGGAGGAGGGACAGGGCGACCGACGCCGCGCCGACGATCGAGGAATTCTTGAAGTACTTGAGGAAGTCCTGCTCTCCGAAGGCCCGCGCGTAGTTGGCCAGGGTCGGCTTGAAGAGGATTTTGGGCGGCCAATGGACGATGTCCGCCTGGGTCTTGAGCGAGGACGACAGCATCCAGAAGAAGGGCAGTAGGAGGACGACGGCCACCGCGAGGAGGACCAGGAAGAAGAGGACGCGGAGGGGGGCCCTGCGCCCGGTTTGGCCGGTCACGCCGCGGATCCCGAGCGGAGCCGCATTATTCCCAGGCTCGAGGCCATCACGACGAGGAAGAGGACCACGAGTATCACCGAGGACTGCCCCATCCTGAAGTACTGGAAGCTGTACTTGAAGCCGAGGACGTTGAGAGTCTCGGAAGCGTAGCCCGGCCCGCCCCCCGTCATCGCGAATATGATGTCGAAGGTCTTGAGGGCGTCGATCGTCCTGAGGATGAGGGCCGTCAGGATCGTCGGCATCGCCATGGGGAGAGTCACGCGCCACAGGATCTGGGCCTCGCTCGCTCCGTCCACCCGGGCGGACTCGCGGGGCTCGGGCGAGAGCCCGGCGAGTCCGGCCTGCACGATGAGCGATATCATCGGCGTCCATTGCCACAGGTCCACGAGGACGAGGGAAGGCAGGGCGCTGGCGGCGCCGGACACCCAGGCCCCCTTCGGCAGTCCGACCAGGCTCAGGACCCAGTCGGCCAGACCGATCGTGGGATCGTAGAAGAGGCTGAAGACTATCCCGACCGCGACCGGCGTGGCCACGAGGGGGAGGAGGAGGAGGAGTTTGACGATGCCCTTGCCGGCGAATCGGCGGTCGAGGACGAGGGCGATCGCGATTCCGAAGAGGCCCTCGCCGGCGACGGCCAGCGCCGTGAACAGGAAGGTCCGCCCCATGGCGGCGAGGAAGCGGGACTCGGCGAAGACCCTCGAGTAGCTGCGGAGCCCGACGAAGGCCGGCGGCGCGCCGGAGGTCAGGTTCCAGTTCGTGAAGCTGAGGGCGAGGGTGTAGGCAACCGGGAAGGCCATCATCACCGCGACGAAGAGCGCCGCGGGCAGGGGGAAGAGGATCCTGAGGTTCCTCTCCACGAAGCCGGTCTTGACCATGCTTACTGGACGCCGAGCTCGCCTGTGTCCTCGAGGAGCTCATCCACCTTGGCGGCCATGTCGGCCGCCTTCTTCTCGAGTTTCGCGGATTCGCCTTTGGTGTCGATGGACTCGATGATGACCTCGCCGATGCGGTCGCGCGCTTCCCCGACCGCGCTCATGTAGGGCCGATCGTAGGGCACGCCGTTCTTCGCGGCGAAGGCCCTTGTCGCCACGAGGCTCGGGTTCACCTTGGCGAGGACGGTCTTGTCGAGCCAGGGCGAATCGCGCGCCATCGTGATCTGCGCCGCGAGGCCGCGCTTGGCCATGTCCGCGCTCGTCGCCCAGTCGAGGAACTGCCGGGCCAGGTCCTGCTTCGGGCTCTTCTTGGATATCGCCATCCCCCAGGAGACCGAGATGAAAGGGCTGTTGCCCGCGGGTCCGGCGGGGAAATTGCCGATGCCGACGTCCTCGGCGGGAACCTGCGACTTGGTCGGATCGACGATCTGCCCGTAGAACACCGAGGCGTCGGTCCACATCGCGACCTTGCCGGCCTGGAAGATCGGCATGATGCCGTCCCAGGACATGGCCGTCACCCCGGTGGGGCCGTAGGTCCCGAGAAGCCGGCCGTAGTAGCGGATCGCCTCGACGGCGGGTTTGGAATCGAAGACCGCCCTGCCTTTGTCGAGGTAGGCGCCTCCGAAATTGTAGAGGTAGCTCGACATCTGCGTGACGGCCGCGGCGCCGCTGCCTCGGGAGGCTATGCCGGCGACCTCGGGGGAGTTGAGCTTGCCGGCCGCGGTCTCCAGCTCCGCGAGGGTCCTCGGCACGGCGATGCCGGCCTTCTTCAGGAGGTCCGCGCGATAGTAGAGGACTTCCCACTCCGTGACGAGGGGCACGACGTAGGTCTTGGACCCGAAGGTCACGACGCTGAGGGCGTTCTTCGGAAAGTCCGAGAAATCGTAGGAGCCCAGGCTCTGGTACCAGCCGTTCTTGTAGAACATCTTGGCGTCCTGGAGGGGGCGGGTCATGAAGACGTCCACGGTCGAGGAGCCGGACGCGAACTCGGTCGCGAGCTTTGTCGAGAGCTGGCTCTCCTGGTATTGCTCGATATTCACCTTGATGCCCGAAACCCGCTCGAACTCGGGGAGGGCGGCCTTCAGGAGGTCGCCGTAGGGATGGTTGGCGAGCAGGACGCGCAGTTCCTTGACCTGCGCGCCCACGGTCGCGACGACCGCGAGGGTCAGCAGGATGGCGACGAGCTTCTTCATGTGTCCTCCTTGGAATAGGCCGTCGAGGCCCGATCGCCGATTATCCCACTTCCCCTCCGATCGGTCAAAAGCAAAAACGCGGTTTCGCGCGACCGCCCGGCTGTCTTGATGATTTATCCGCTGTATACTTGCGGAACTATGAAGGCCCTCGTCCTCGTAGCGCGAAGCGAGTTCGCTTTTCGCGAGGTCCCCCGTCCCGAGCTCCGCGCGCCGGACGATGTCGTCGTCCGGGTGCGCGCCGCCGCCATCTGCGGTTCCGACGTCCACGGCATGGACGGCTCCACCGGGAGACGGCGCCCCCCGATCGTCATGGGGCACGAGGCGGCGGGCGAGATCGTCGAGGCGGGATCGGGCGTGCGAGGCTTCGGAGTCGGCGACCGCGTCACCTTCGATTCCACCGAGTACTGCGGATCCTGCTGGCACTGCCGCCGCGGCGAGGTCAATCTCTGCGACGATCGCCGCGTCCTGGGGGTGTCCTGCGCGGAATACCGCCGCGACGGCGCCTTCGCCGAGTACCTGGTCCTGCCCGAGCGCATCCTCTACTCCCTGCCCGAAGGTCTCGACTTCGTGAGCGCCTCCCTCGCCGAGCCCCTCGGCGTCGCGGTCCACGCCGCGGCCCTCGCTCCCCTGGGTCTCCACGAGTCGGTCGCCGTAGTCGGGACGGGGCTCATCGGCCTCCTCCTGATCCAAGTCCTCCGCGGCGCCACCGCGGGGGCGATAGTCGCCTTCGACACCGATCCCTCGCGCCGGGAGGCCGCGCTCCGCTTCGGCGCCGACGCGGCCATCGATCCCGCGTCGCCGGCCGCGATGGAGGAGCTGCGCGGACTCACCGCCGGCCGCGGCGCGGACCGATCCTTCGAGGCAGTCGGCGCGACCGCGCCGATCCGCACGGCTATCGAGGCGACGCGCAAGGGCGGCTCGGTGACCCTGATCGGCAACGCGAGCCCCTCGGTCGAGATCCCGCTGCAAAGCGTCGTCACGAGACAGCTCTCCCTCCTCGGGAGCTGCGCCATAGCCGGGGAATATCCTCTCGCCCTCGACCTGATGGCCAGAGCCAAGGTCGACGTCCGCGCCCTCGTGAGCGCGGTGGCCCCCCTGTCCGAGGGAGCCTCCTGGTTCTCCCGCCTCTACGCGCGGGAAACGGGTCTCCTCAAAGTCGTGCTCGAGCCCTGATGGACAGACTGCGCTTCGGGATCTACGGCTACGGCAAGGTCGCCGAGCTCCACGCCAGGGCGATGGCCTCCCTGCCCGGGCTCGAGCTGGTCGCCGTCTGCGGGAGGGATAAAGCGAGGCGGGACGCCTTCGCCGCGCGCTGGTCGATCGGGTCGCGCGGCTCCGCCGCCGAGATGGCCGACATCGATCGCGTCGCGGCCGTCCTCGTCGCGACGCCCCATCCCCTGCACCGCGCCCACTCGGTCGAATGCTCCGCCGCAGGCCTCCACGTCATCGTCGAGAAGCCCATGGCCCTGAGCGTCGTGGACTGCGACGCGATGATGGCGGCCGCGGCCACAGCGGGGCGCCTCCTCGGCGTGGTGAGCCAGCGCCGCTGGTACCCGTCCGTGCGCCGGGTCCGCGCCGCCATCGACGAGGGTAAGCTCGGCCGCCCCGCCCTGGGCCAGGTCGTGATGCTCGGCTGGCGCGACGAGGCCTATTACCGGAGCGACCCGTGGAGGGGGAGCTGGGCGGGGGAGGGCGGCGGGGTCCTCGTGAACCAGGCGCCCCACCAGCTCGACCTCCTGTCCTGGTTCATGGGATCCGTCGTCGAGGTCTCGGCCTACTGGGCGAACCTCAACCATCCCTACGTCGAGGTCGAGGACACGGCCGTGGCGGCCCTCCGCTTTCCCGACGGAGCCCTCGGCTCCATCCTCGTATCCAACTCGCAGAAGCCCGGCATCTACGCGAAGGTCCACGTCCACGGCTCGAGCGGCGCCTCGGCCGGCGTCCAGACCGACGGCGGCGCGATGTTCGTGGCCGGAATGAGCGGAGTCCTCGAGCCTCCGGTCAACGACCTCTGGACGGTGCCCGGGGAGGAAGGGCGTCTCGCGGAATGGAAGGCGGAGGACGAGACCTTCTTCAAGACCATGGAGCCGACCTGGTTCTTCTTCGCGCGCCAGCTCGAGGATTTCGCCGCCGCGGTCAGCGAGGGCCGCGAACCCGCGGTGTCGGGCCGCGACGGCCGCGAGACGGTGCGGCTCATGGAGGCCATCTACGCCTCGGGCCGCGAAGGCAAACCCGTCAGGCCTAAGCCCTGATGGCCCAACGCAACCTGGCCGAGCCGGAGCGCGGATTCCGGTAGCGCTCTTCCCGCCCGGGGCGGATCGGCTCAGGCGCGATCGACGAATAGACGCCTCCCGCGAGCCCATTCTTGAAAGCGGCCTCGACGCGGCAATCCTCACCCGAGTGGAAGTCGAGGATGGCGACCCTCCCGCCCTGGTTCAGGCAGAAGGGAATGCAGGCGAGGAATGCCTCGAGGGCGGAAAATTCGCCGTTGACCTCGATGCGGATGGCCTGGAAGACGCGCCTTAGAGTCCTCTGCATGATCGGGTCCTTGAAGGCCAGCGCGGGGAAGGCCGAGCAAATAGCCTCGGCGAGGTCGCGGGTCGTGGCGAGCCTGCCGCGCCGCAGGCATATGGCATGCGCGATGCCCGCCGACTCCGCTTCGTCGGCGTTAGCCCGGAGGGCCTCGCATAGCGCCTCCTCCGCGACCGAGGCGAGGTACTCGCGCGCCGACGGGCCCCTCGCGCTGTCCATGCGCATGTCGAGAGGACCCTTGCGCTTGAAGCTGAAACCCCGGACGGGGTCGTCTATCTGCATGGATGATACGCCTAGGTCGGCGAGCAGCATGTCGACCCCGCCGACGCCCGCCTCGGCGAGGACGGCGGGCAATCCGGCGAAATTGGCGTGGACCGGGACAAAGGAGCCTTCCGGAAGCCCGGCGGCCGCGATCCTCCGCGTCGCCCTGGGCAGCTCAAGCGGGTCCAGGTCGAGGCCGTAGAGTCGGCCACCCGGCTGGATGGCCTTGAGGATCTCCAGGGAGTGGCCGCCGTAACCCAGGGTCGCGTCGACCGCCGTCTCGCCCGGCTTGGGCGCCAGGATGGCCAGGACCTCGGCGACGAGAATGGAGCGATGGCTCCCCGCGGGCGTGTCCCCCCGCGCGAGCACGCGCTCGACGTCCTCGCGATACTCCTCGGGATTGTGTTCCTTGTACTTCTCGGAGAAGGAGCGGGGATGGCTGCCCCGGTAGCGCTTGCGGCGAAGGTGTCGTCCTTCGTCGTCGCTCATGGTGGCTCGGCTTTCGTGGGGAAATGCTACTCCGAGCGCCCCGCGCCTGCATAGGCCGCGCCGCCGGGTTCCTTCGCGCGGCGGTAGCGCGGATAGTCCTTCACCAAGAGCCGCTTCGGAGCCTCGTCCTCCTCGATGGAGGGGAAGCGGCCTATCGCCTCGTAGAAGAAATTGTCGGCGTCGTCGTCGTTGCACAGCGAAACCTCGCCGAGGAGCACCGTCGAGCCGAGGCCCCAGAACTTGTGGTACAGGCCTCGATGGATCGTGATGCTGTCCCCCGGGCTCAGGGTGACGATCTCCCCCGCCCGGAAAGTCCTCCTGACGCCGTCGAGACTCGCCGAGACATCGGCATCGCTCAGGGAGCCGTCGTCGGCCTTGCCGTAGAGCTGCACGGCGAGATCGCCGCCCCCGCGGTTCACGATGTCCTCCATCTTGAAGGCGTGGTAATGCATGGGCGTGACCTGGTTAGGCCGCGAGGCCAGGAGCTTCTCGGCATAGAGCTTGCCCTTCCCCGACGCTAGGCCGGCCCGAGTCCCGTTCCTGATGGTGAAGAGCGCGAGCCCGGCGCTGCCGTAGTCGCCGAGACCCCAATCCGTGATGTCCCAACCCAGGCCCGCCTCGTATATCTCCCCTATTTCGTCCCCCTTCCGCTCCCATTCCTCGACTTCCCAAAACGCGAAGCGGGGAAGGAAGAACCTGCGCTCGCGCGCGAAGTCCTCGAACTCCCGGATGATGCGATTTATCTGCGACCGTCTCATGTCTCCCCCTAGCGCTTTATCTTGAGCGTGACGATGGACCAGGGATCGACCTTCAGGCGGACGGCCCCGTCGACGACGGGCAACTCCGCGATCGCGACCTCGTTGAGGCCGGCGAGCTCTACTCTGGAAACCGGGAAGCCGAAGACGACCTTGCCCTCCGCGGCCTTGCCGATGGAATTGTAGAAACGCAGTATCGCGCCATCCTCGAAATCGCAGCTCTTGAAGGCGGTGATGACGAGCGAGCTCGGCTCGATGCCGATGAAGGACTTCTCGGCGGGCAGCTTCCCATCGCGGCCGAAGCCGGCCTGGATGGCCTTGAGCGGGGCCGCGTAGTCCATGGCCCTCAGGTAGGCGCCCTCGCTTTCCCAGGTCCCCCGATGGGGGATGACGCCGTATTCGAAGGAGTAGTCTCCGAGGCACTGGCCGCCGTCCGCGTAGATGGTCCAGCCGCCCATCCCCTTCCTCGTCTTGATGAACTTCTTGCTGATCTCGCCGACACAGCGGAGGAGGGTGATCGCCATCTTCGTCAGGCCGTTTTCGTTGAAGGCCTCGTACTCGGGAAGGCCTCTGTTCATCAGCATGAGGCCGGCCTTGCCGTCGTTGACGTCCGAGAATGCCTTCTGGGGGTGGGTCGATATGAGCTCCTGCCAATTCGGATCCAATGGAGCGTCGATGGGCCGCTCGTCGACCGAGAATATGCCGGAGCCGAAGGAGCTCTTCGCAAGGACATTGGTCGGGAAAATCGCGCGCAGCCTGTGGTACCTCGCCTTGTTGGTCACGCTCGCGCCTATCTCCACTCTCTTGATGCCGGCGTACAGCGAGACCTCGTAGGAGAAGGGGCAGGGTACCCGCGCTTCGCTGCGCCGCTGGTTCTCGTCCAGGACCGTCTCGGGGAGCATGAGGACCCCCTCGATCCTCAGAACGCTCCTGAGGCTGTCGGCCGCCGCGACCGAGGCGCGGATCGACTCCGGCTCCGGCACGACGATCGTGTCCACCTCCGGCGGGCAATAGCTGTACTCGTCCCCGCAATCTCCCGAATCGACCAGACTGTTGCAGCCCTTGTAGACGACGCCGGTATCCTTGTCGAGGAGGTCGAAGCTGCCGTCCTTGTTCGCCGTCGCTCGATAATACGCGTTCTCAATCGTCGCCGGTCCCCGCGGGGCGACGGCGGCCGTTGCGACGTCGTACTTCGCGACCACCGAGAAGGTCTTGTAGCCCGAGGCGGGCACGTCGGTCGCCAGGAACCGTACATGGCAGCGGTTCACCTTGAACTGGGTAGGATAGGATTGCCAATGCAGTTCGAGCTTGCTGTACAGCTCGGCCTTGGTCATGACGCAGGGCACTTCCCTCTCGCCGTCGAAGACGCCGAGGCCAGTCGGGAGCGGCCGGTTCGCGGCGTCCGTGTCGTTCCTCGTCTTGGACGAGAGCCCCCTCTCGACATCGTTGAAATCGAGCTTCGCCATCACGTTGTCGTCGAGGTCGACTACGGCCTCGACGACGTCCGTGCGCTTCGACGAGGACGAGTTGAAGACGGCCACGAATCCGTCGCCCTTGAGGCTCCTGGTATCGATCCCGCCGAAGAAATTCCCGACCTCGTACATGAGATAGTCGGCGATCTCGAAGACCTGGTCGTATCGGTAGAGCATGTCGCGGTGAACCTCGTCCACGCTGCATCCGCAGACGCTGTCGTGCGGCATGTTCTTGAGGAAGTAGCGCCAGGCATTGAGGATCTCCTCCTTGGGGTAGGGATAGCCGAGGAGCTCCGCGAAGGAGTGGATGGGCTCGACGACGCTCTCGAGGAGGGTGTAGGCCCTGTAATTCAGCTGCTTGAGATGCATCCTGGTCGACAGCGTGGAGCCGAGGAGTATGGACTTGTTGACGCCGAGCATCTCTCCCTTGACGGTGTCGAGCGCTCCGATCCGCTTCTTCAGCTCCGCGAAGAAGCGCGGAAGGGTCGTGTGGATGATGCGCCCGCGCTTCATCCGCTTGTTGGCCTCGGCAATGACGGAAGAGAGGTAGGGCACTGGCTCGAGATGGTCTCCCCCGTTGCTCACGTAGAGCATGTCGGTGGTCAGGCGCTTCTCGAAGACTTCGGTGAGCTTGTCGAGCCTGGCCGCTACGACGACGGGATCGTCGGGCAGCTCGGCTCCGGTCGAATAGCCGGCGGGGAGGAGGACGGTGAGCACCTTCGATCCGTCGGGAGCTTCCCAATACAGCTCGGTCTTGTCGGTCTCGGGGCCGCTCCCCCGCCAGAACATCGTGGCCTCCATGCCGAGCTTGGACAGTATCTGGGGCATCTGGGAAGGATGGCCGAAGGAGTCGGGCAGATAGCCGATGTTCATCTTCTTCCCGTAGGCCCGGGACACGCGCTCGCCCATGAGGTAGTTGCGGATATGGGACTCGCCGCTGATGAGGATCTCGTCCGGCAGGATGTACCAGGGGCCGATGACTATCCTCCCCTCCTCGATGTACTTCTTCAGCCTTTCCCGGTTCTGGGGCTTCACCTCCAGGTAGTCCTCGAGGGGTATCGTCTGGCCGTCCAGCATATACGATACGAAGGCGGGGTCGCGGTCGAGTATGTCGAGGACCCCGTCGATCAGGTGCACGAGCCTGATCCTGAAGGCCTGGAAGTCGAGGTACCATTCGCGGTCCCAATGGGACATCGTCACCATATGCAGTTCGTACTTTGCGGCGGGATTCGTCATGTCTTTCCTCCTAATCGATGTTTAGCCCTTGATCGCTCCCGCGGTGAGGGCCGAGACGATGTACTTTTGCAGCACGATGAACAGAAGGATAGTCGGGAATATCGCGACGATGCTGGCGGCGGCCAGATAGTGCGTGGTGACGTTCGTGAGCGTCGACTGCAGGTTCACCAGCTTGACGGCGACCGGCATCTTCGAGGTCGTGTCTATGAGCACGAAAGGAACGACGAATTGCGACCAGCTGGTGATCGCCGTCAGCAGGATGGACGACAAGAGACCCGGGGACATCACGGGCAGGATGATGCGAAGGACCGCCTGGACCCGGTTGCAGCCGTCGATGGTGGCGGCTTCGTCCATCTCCTTCGGGATCGTATCGAGATAGCCCTTCAGGAACCAGACCTGGAAGGGGGCGGATACGGCTATGTATATCAGGATGAGCCCGGAGAGCGTATTCAGGAGGCCCAGCGCGTTGTAGTACTTGTACAGCGGCACCACCAGCACGAGGGGCGAGACCATCTGGAACATGAGTATCCCGAACTGCGTCCGCCTGGCGCCGCGGAACTTGATCCTCGAGAAGGCGTAGGCGGCGGGGACGGAGATCAAGAGGGATCCCGCCAGGGCGCCGAAGGTGATGATGACCGAGTTGCCCAGGCTCCGGAGTATCTCGTAGTGCTGGAAGATATAGACGTAGTTCTGGATCGCGAAAGTGTCGGGGAAGAGCCTCGGCGGCAGGCGATAGAGCTCCGGCACGGTCTTGAGCGAGAGCGAGAGAGTCCAGACGACGGGAAACAGGAAGAATACGACTATCAGGGCGAAGAGGGCGTAGAGGAGGGCCTTCTCGCGCCGGACGGCGCCTTTTTTCGATCGCGCTCTCATGCCGGCTCCTCCCCCCGGTAGATCCTGATGTAGAACAGGGACATGACGATGTTGACGGCGAGGAGGAGGACCGCTATCGCCGATCCCTTGCCGAGGTCCAGGAGCTGGAAGATCGTCGTATACGCCTTGAGGACCAAAACCTCGGTGCTCCTTCCCGGGCCCCCGCCGGTCAGGGACATGATCATGTCGAAGGTGTTGAAGGTATTGATGATGTTGAGAAGTATCGTGATCATGATCACCGGCCTTATCGAGGGGATCGTGATCCTGAAGATCTTCTGCCTCTCGTTGGCCCCGTCGACCTCCGCGGCCTCGAGGGTCTCGACGGGCACCGTCTTCAGGCCGGCGTAGAGGAGGATCATGCTCTGCGCGGTCCCGCGCCAGACATTGGCGAAGGATATCGCGAAGAGGGCGATGGTGGGATTCGACAGGAAGCTTATGGGTCCGATCCCGATCGTCCCGAGGAGGTAGTTCAGGACGCCGGAGGGCGATTCGTTGTACAGGATGTTCCAGATGATGCCGATCGCGACGCCGGGGATCGCCCAGGAGACGAGCGCGACCGACCGGGTGACCACCGACCCTCCGGCTCCGAGGCGCTCCCCCCTGTCGACCGCGAGCGCGATCGCCATCCCCAGGAGGAATTGGAAGAGGACGCTCAACCCGACGAAGACGAAGGTGATGACGAGGGTGCCCAGGAATCCCGAATCCCGGAAGACCCGAGCGTAGGAGCCCAGGGTATAGATGAACCTCGCGCTCGTCATCTTCGAGTTGGTGAGACTCAGCCGTATCACGTCGATCACGGGATAGAGGAAGAAGACGACGAGGAAGACGGCCAGGGGGAGGAGCCATAACGCGGGGCCTCTCGCTATGCCCTTGGCGATCGCGCGCGCTCGGCGGCTCATGGGAGACCGCGCGCCCGGATTGCCGATGTCCCGTCCTTCCACTGCTTCCCTCCTCGCCCATGCCGCGCGGTCCGCCGAACTCTTCCGCGGCGGACCGCGCCGATGCCGGAATCTCCCCTCGCCTACTGGGAGTCGCTCTGGCTATTCACGTTCTTCCACGCCGCGTCCAGGGCCTTGTCGGGGCTCGACGCGCCGGTGATGGTCGAGGACAGCGCGACCTGGAGCTCCTGGGAGATGACATTGTAGACGCGGACGCCCGGCCGGATGGTGGCGAACACGAGCTCGTCCTTGAACTTCTGGTCGATCGGGTCGTTCTTCAGGAAGGCGGCCGAATCGTATATCGTCTTCCGGCAGGGCAGGTTCCCGGAGGCCTCGCAGTATCCCGCGATTCCCTTGTCGTCGGCGAACATCGTGATGGCGAAATCGGCCGCCAGCTTGCGCTTCGCCTCGTCCTTCGCGAAGACGCCGACGGTCCACCCGCCGGAGGTGGTCGTCCGCGCGCCGCCGGCCTTCATCGGAATGGGAGCCAGGGCCCACTTGTCCCTGAACTGCTTCTCTCCCATGACGTCGCCCAGCTGCTTGACGAGCCAGCTGCCGCCGACGAACATCGCTACCTTCCCGGAGGCGATCTCGCTGTTCATGTCGCCGTCGGTGATGTAGGTGCTGATCCGCGTGGGGGTGACGCCCGAATCGACGGCCTGCTTGATGAACTGGAAGACGTTCAGCATGTACGCCTTGTTGGCGCCGTCGTAGAAGGTCGGCTTCGCGGCATCGTCGACCAGCTTCCCGCCCTGCGACCAGAACCAGGGGAGGAAATCGCAGGTGGTCGTCTCGTTCCTGCCGGCCGGGACGAGGAAGCCGATGAGGCCTTTGTCCTTCATCTGCTTCGCGACGGTCATGAGCGCGTCCCAGTCGGCCGGGGGCGTCTTGATGAGATCCTTCCGGTAGTAGAACATCCGCACGTCGGTATCGTACCAGAGGGCGAGCGTCTTATCGTTGGGCTTCATCAGCTTCTGGGCGAAGGGGAACCAGGAATCGAGCGACAGATTCTTCGCCTTCATGACGTCGTCGAGGGGCTGCAGGTACTGCCAGAAATCCGGCAGGATGAAGGAATCGACGGCCGCCACGTCGGGCGCGTTGCCGGCAGCCGCCTGGACGAGCATCTTGGCCATGGCGTTCTGGATATTCACGGACTGCGCCGTGAGCTGGAGCTTCACGTCGGGATGCTTCTCGACCCAGGCGACCGCGGTCTTGGTCAGGTAGTCCACGACGGGCTTGTTCGGCGAGTCGAGGCCCTCCTGGGGGAGCCAGGTAAGCGTGATCTTGGCGTCCGGATAGCCGATCATCTCGCTGTTCACGATCATCTTCTTGGACTGGGAATAACCGCCGGCGACAAATCCGAACAGCGCCAGAGCGGCGAATACGTATACTGACTTGCGTTTCATGGGACGACTCCTTGTGTTCTTGTCTGTCTGTGCGACTCCTCGAGACAGCCGAAGCATTCCCTCCTTCCGATCAGATTTGCGCGCGCGCTGCGGCCGCGAGCCCGCGCGGGAAACGGCCTACGATCATCGCCTGGGCTGGGAGCAACTCTCCCTGACGATCAATTCGGTCTTCAGCACGATCGATCTCGGCGGGGCCGGCTCGACCCCGCTCTGATCCTCCTCCAGCCTCCGATGCAGCAGCCCGAGCGCCTCGTACCCCAGCTGGAAGGTCGGCTGTTTGACGACGGTGATCCGGGGGACGGTCAGGCGGCACCACGTGACGTCATCATAGATCAGCAGGGATATATCCCCGGGGACGGACAGGCGCTCTTCCCGGATCGCCGTCATGGCTCCTTCTCCGAGCACGTTGTTCGCGGCGAAGATCGCGGTGGGGGAGGGTCCTTGGGCGTCGAGGAGCTCCTTGGCGGCCTCGTGCCCGCTGGCTCCCCTGAAGGACATCGATCGGATCAGTCTCGGATCCGCCTCGAGACCCGCCTCTCCATGGGCGCGGAGGTAGCCGGCGAGGCGCTGCTGGCCCGTCGTGAGGTTCGTGGGTCCGTTGATGAAGCCGATCCTGCGGTGGCCGAGCTCCAGAAGATAGCGCGTCGCCGCATAGGCCCCGCCTTCGTTGTCGACGGTGGCGCTGTCGAGGCCAAGCTCGGGAGAGAGCGAACGGTCGATGGCGACGACCGTAGTCCCGAATTCCAGTATCTCCCGCCAATTGTCCTCGCTTTCCGCCGTCGGTATGGCCAAGACGCCCGCGACGCGCTCTTCGATGAAGACTTCGATGCCCTCCTTCTCCATCGCGGCGAGCTCGTTGGCCGACGCCAGGATTATCCTGTAGCCGAGTTCCTTGGCGTGGGCGAGCACTCCCTCGGCCAAGGTCGCGTAAAAGGGATTGACGATATCCGCGATCATGAGCCCGACGGTCTTGGTCTTCATCCTCTTCAGATCGCGGGCGATACCGTGGACCTTGTAGCCGAGGAGGGCTATGGCCTGGTCGACCCTGCGGCGGGATTCCTCGCTCACGTATCCGCGATTGCTGATAACGCGGGAAGCCGTCGCGAGCGAGACCTTCGCCTCGGCCGCCACGTCGCGAAGCGTGGCGGATTTCCTGTCAGCCAAATCTATGTCCTTTAAATATGAGACCGTTTACATACGACCTATAATTTTGTAGCCCTATAGAAACGAATTGATCGAAATACCCAACAAATTGCATGAGGCTTGTCTGGAGGGAATATGTAACCGTTCTCACATTCTTAGGCTAGCACGGGTTTTCGACCCTGTCAATCAAAAAACCACCGCGCGAGAGTTATCACTGCGTCCAGCTTCGAAACGTGGGAGGGCCCGGTCTAAAAGAGCCGAAATGGGGCAGACCTGCGCTCCTCCGCGTTTTTATTACTCGATTGCTGCACTATTAAAAGGCTTTCCTAGGCTGGATACATAAGGTTTTCAGCCTGAGTTCAAAAATTTTCAGGCTGAATATCAAAGGTTTTGAGACTGAATCTTTTTGATTTCCAGTCTGGAAACGAAACGAAACCTTAAAGGAATGAAAATTTTTCGTGATTTCGCAAGGTTTCGGCGAAATAAGCTTTGGATGCATATTCATCCCTCGGCCCGGATTGCGGCTTATTATGCGCGAGCGAAGCCATCGACTCGATTAATATTCATTTCCCCGGCTTAAGGCGGCATCCGCCTGCCATTCGGAGTCCGGCGATCCGCATTGCAGGGCTTCGCGTCGATACTGTACATTCCTGGGGTATGACCGGATTGAACATCACCAGCGAGATCGGCAAGCTCAAGCGCGTCTTGATCCATAGCCCCGGTCCCGAGGTCGAGGCGATGACGCCCAAAGAGGCGGAAGCCGACCTCTACAACGATATCATCCCCCTCTCGGCGATGAGAGCGGAGTTCGACGTCCTCAAAGCCTTCCTCTCGAAGGTGTGCGAGGTCCTCGAGTTCAAGGATGCGCTCGCCCAATCCCTCGCGGACGCGGGGAACCGCTTCGAGTTCCTGGACGGCCTCTCCCAGCTCTGTCCGGTGCGGGGCCGGCTGGAGGAGCTCATGGCGATGAGCCCGACGGAGCTCGCGCGGGTGGTGATCGAGGGCCTTCCCGCCCTTCCCGGCAGCCTCGCCGGGACCTTGAGCCCGAGGAACTTCTCCCTCCGGCCCCTGCCCAATTCCTATTTCATGCGCGACTCGGCGGCCGTGATCCGCGATTGGGCGATCGCGTCCGCCACCGCCTACGACGTGAGGCTCATCGAGTCCATCGTGACCCGCTTCCTCTTCGGCAGGCACCCGGATTTGCGCGCCAGGGGACTCCTCATCGACGGCCCCCGCGAGCGGAGCAGGTTCATCACGATCGAGGGCGGCGACGTCGTCGTGCTTTCGCGCAACGTGCTCGCGGTCGGCGTCTCGGAGCGCACGACCGCGGATTCGGTGGAGCGGCTCGCGGCCAACGCGGCGAGCGCCTTCGACGAGGACATGACCGTCTTCGCGGTCGTGCTGCCGCGCGAGAGGGCCTGCATCCACCTCGACATGGTCTTCACCGCCCTGGATCGGGACGCCGCCCTCGTCTACGCGCCGATCGTGACGGGGCGCAACCGCGCGCGCGTCGTGCGCATCAGCGCCGGAGCCAAGGGCGATCTGCGCTTCGACGAGGAGGAGGGGCTCCTCCAGGGACTCTGGGGGGCGGGCATAGACCTCGAGCCCCTCTCCTGCGGAGGGAGCGACCCCCTCTTCCAGGAGCGCGAGCAGTGGTGGTCGGGCGCCAATTCCTTCGCCTTCGCGCCCGGGAAGATAATCATGTATTCCTGCAACTCGAAGAGCCTCGACGTCCTCTCCGACGCGGGCTTCGCGATCCGGGACGCCTCGGTCTTCATCGAGGGCGCGGAGAAGGTCGAGGACTTCGAGCGCCTCGCCGTGCGCTTCGACGGGATCGAGCTCGCGAGGGGCGGCGGAGGAGCCCGCTGCATGACCATGCCGGTGGAGCGGGAGGATCCGTTTCTATAAGAGGTGAACGGGGGGCATTTTTATCGGAAAATCTCGGTCAATCAGCAGGACGCATGAATAACTTCGTAGGGAAGCTGCCTCTCGTGACGTCGATCCTCCTGATGGGTCTGTCGACGATACTGCTCTTCACGGTCTTCCTGATCGCGCGCAGCAATTATCGCGATCGATTCTCCAGCTACTGGCTCATCGGTTGGGCTTTCTATACCGCGCGATCGGGCTTCGAGGTCCTGGGGGCCCTCGCTCCCGGTCTCCCGGGCCTCACCTCGGGCAATCTCATCTCGCTCTGCGGATCGGCGGTCTTCCTCCTGGTCGCGGCGTCGAGTCTGGGTCGCTCCCGGCGGGGAGGCAGGGTCGCCGCCGTCGCCTTCTTCGCCGCTTCCCTGGTCATCGCCGCATCGGAAGCCGCCGGCTTCGACAGGCCCAGCCTGATCCTCGTCGTATTCCTCGTATGCGGCGCGATCCAGATACTGACGGGCATCCCCTTCTTCCTGTACCGAGCCAAACTGAGGAGCTTCGGCGCCCCCTTGGCGGCGCTTTCCCTCTTCCTGCTGGGATCCCTCAATCTCACCTATTTCTGGGTCCGCCCCGACCCCCTGCTCGCTCCGCTGGCCTATCAACTGGGCACATTCCTCCGCACGGCGCTGGGAATCGCCGTCGCCATCATCCTCTTCGATTCGTCCCGCGAGGAGGCGCGACGTTCCGCCTTCCGCTACCAGGCGCTCTTCAACAGCCTGAACGACGGCGTCTTCATCGTGGACTTCTCGGGAAGGCATCTCGGCAAATTCATCGAGGTCAACGACCAAGCGACCGCCTACCTAGGCTACTCGATGGAAGAATTGCTGGGCATGGGAGCGGGCGACATCGAGGCTCCGGAGGACCCGCTGCGCGGCGACGATTCCCCCCTGCTCGCCGCGGATAAGGCCCTGCTCCACAGGATCCACGTAACCAAGCGCGGCGAGAGGATCCCGGTCGATATAAGCATCCAGGTGTTCGAACTCGACGGTAGACGCCTGGCGATCGGGATCGCCCGCGACGTCCGCGATCGAGAGGCGTCGGAAGCCAGTCTCCGGGAAGCCATCGGGGAGCGGGAGGTCCTGCTCCGCGAGCTGCACCATCGGGTGAAGAACAACCTTCAGATCATCGTGAGCCTGCTCTCGCTGCAGACCGAGACCATGAAGGACCCCTCCTGCATCGAAGCCCTGAAGGACAGCAGGGCGAGGGTGGCCTCGATCGCGCTCGTGCATGAGCTGCTCTACAGCGACAGGAGCCTGGCCACGATCGATCTGAAAGCTTACGCCGAAGAGCTCGCGAAGAGCATCCGCTCGAGCCGCGGCCAGGACGGCGCGATCGCGATAAGGATAGACGGCCAAGACCTGCGCTACGACATCGAGCGCGCGATTCCGGTGGGGCTCATCCTGGTGGAGCTCGTGACCAATGCCTTCAAGTACGCCTTCCAGGGCAGATCGCGGGGGATCGTGCGCATCTCGATCGATCGCGATCCCGACCGAGATTCGATATGCGTCGAAGACGACGGCATCGGCATGCCGACGGACAGCCGCGACGGGAAGACCTTGGGCCTCTCCCTCGTCGACATGCTTTCCAGGCAATTGGGCGGCAGGGTCGAGCTCAGTTCATCCGGCGAGGGAACTTCCTGGCGACTCGTCATTCCGCGTTAGAGGAGGGCTTCTCGTCGGGCACCGGCGATGATACACTTGTGCCCCGAGAAGAATAGCCGGAACGAGGAGTAGTGGTGGTCATGAAGATTCGCGCCAAGCTTACGATGTTGATCCTCGGCACAGTCGCGCTTTTCGCGATAACTATATCCCTTTACTTCGGGTTCCTTGGTCCGGTCGACAAGATGGAGAAGGAAAAGTCATATTTCACCGACCTCGCCTACGCGATGCGGGTACTGCAGGTGAGGATAGACTGTCTCCCCTTCAGGCCGATCCTGCCGTCGTTCGCCGCATTCGAGGACGCGAGCGCCGGCGTGGACACTGCCTTCCTGAACCTGAAGAAAGTCAAGGTGCTGCCGACCGTCAACGCCGATCTGAACAAGGCCACGAAGATCATCGGGAACCTCGGCTCCCTCTACGGCGAGCGGATGCAGAAAGTGAGGAACGACTACGGGCTCGTCCTCGCGGATTTGAAGGTGCTCTTCTCGATCGTCGACAATACGGTGAGTCTGGATCAGATCTATTCGGACAGCTTCAGCATTCAGAAAAGACTCTCGCTCGAAGCCGCCAAGGGCAGCCAAAAGGCCTTCATGACCAGCCTCGACATCATGGACAGCTCGATAGAGGCCTTCGCCGATACGATCGCGGAGCAATACTCGATAATCGATCGCGAGATATCCGCGTTCAGGACGCGCGCGCTCGGAACGTCCGGGATCCTGGTCCTCCTCATCATCGGGACCGCCGTTTTCGGCGCGATGGTCTTCGCCAACAGCATCGCGAAGTCGATCATCCGGATCGAGCGCAACATCGTCCTCCTCAAGGACGGCGATCTCAGCGAGCGCTCCGAGCTCACGACCAAGGACGAGATCGGCGTCCTCTCCAGGAACCTGAACCACTTCCTCGACGGGCTGTCGACCTCGATCGTCAATATCAAGGAGATATCCAAGGCCAACATCGAATCGAAGAACAAGCTCATCGACGCGGCGAGCGAGGCCACGAGCTCGGCGACCCAGATCGGCGCCAGCGCAAGCTCCATCGGGAAGCAGATCCACACCCTGGACGAGCGGATATCGCAGTCCTCCGGCTCGGTCGGCAAGATCGTCGCCAGCATAGCCGACCTCAACGCCCAGATCGAGGGCCAGGGCGCGATGGTGGAGGAGGCGACCGCCTCGGTCACCGAAATGCTCTCCTCGCTCGAGAACATGAGCCGTACTACCGAGAAGAACAAGGGCGCGGCGGACGCGCTCGTCGTGGTGGCCGAGCGCGGCAGGTCCGTGTTCGAGACGGCATCGGCGAAGATCGGCGAGATACCCCAGAACGTCGGCGTAATACGCGAGATGGCCACCGTCATCCAGAATATCGCGTCCCAGACGAACCTCCTGGCGATGAACGCCGCCATCGAGGCGGCCCACGCCGGAGAGGCCGGAAGGGGCTTCGCCGTCGTCGCGGACGAGATACGCAAGCTTTCCGAGGCCTCCACGGGGAGTTCCCGCGACATCACGGAATCGATAAAGGCGATCGTGGCGAACATCGATGAAGCCACGGCGGCCAATGCGGGAACGAACAGCGCCTTTGCCGCCATCGACGGCAGGATCAGGGACGTGTCCAAGTCCATGACCGAGATCTACGCGAGCATCAACGAGATACAGGTAGGCAGCAAGCAGATCCTCGATGCCATGGTCGACCTCCAGGACAGGTCCATGACCGTCAGGTCCGGCTCCAAGTCGATGGAAGAGGGCTCCTCCGAGATCGAGTCGACGATGAAGGACCTCGGCAGGATCTCGAGAGAGGTGGCCACCAACATCAGCGAGATCGCCCAGGGCATCCAGGACATCGGCGCATCCATAGTGAAGGTCGGCGACCTCTCGGAGAATGTCGGCTCCGGCAGCGCCCGCCTCGATTCCGAGGTGAGCCGGTTCAAGACCTCCGCTTGAGCAAAGGAAAGCGGCTTTTCGCGGATCCCGGCTTCCGCTAGGTCCGCCCGGTCCGGCGAATCATAAGTCTCCTCCGGACGCCTCCGCGACAAGGCGGAAGGAGCCGCTCGAACTCCTTCCCGAAGATCTCGTAACGCCCGCGGACCGCTTCGCCGAGCGATGGCGGGACCGGCTCATTGTTTTCCTTGACAACGGAGTTTCCATCCAATATACTCAGCACTGAGTATATGACCGACGCATATAAGGTTCCGTTTTACGCTCTTGGGTTCCTCATACGATCCGGCCCATTGCATGGGTATCAACTCAAAGCGCTGATCGAACATGAGGCAAGCGATTTTGCGCATATCAAGCTGTCCAACCTCTATTACCACTTGGGATCCATAAAGAAAAAAGGTTGGGTCGAATCGAATTTCGAGAAAGACGGAAACCGCCCGGAAAAAGAAATTTTCTCGATCACCAAAGAAGGGAGAAAGGCGTTCAGAACCCTGATGACGCGGTGCCTATCGGAGGAAATCCTCTGGGAGTTCCCGATTGACGGCGCACTCTTCTTTTCCCGAAAGGATTCGCCTGGCTCCCTTCTGGCCGGACTCGCAGAGGAAGAAAATCGCCTCGCGGAAAGACTTTCAAGGATGATGGAACACCGCGAAGAAGTCCTTTCCGAAGTTCCCGAACATTTCCGGTCCGTCGCGGATCTCATCCTTTCCCATCACGAGGATCATTATCGGACAGAAATGAAGTGGCTCCAAAAGGCGATAGGGATACTCCGTGAAAAGGCAGAGGATTAGGAGGTTCGGCGTGGAGAAACTGTATTCGCGAAAATTCGATGTAGACTTCTACGAAAAGGACGAAAAGGCGTGGCTCGTCGTCTGCCATCTTCTCGACAGCGTTCACGACATCACGACCGAAGTGGAAGTCAGGGTGCCGGATATGACGATAATCGACGCCAAAGTCGTCTTCGCGAAATATCCGATGGACGTATGTCCAATGATCGAGAAGAATGTCGGCCGAATTGTCGGGCTCAATCTGCTCAAGAACTACAACATGAAGTCCTTGTTCATTTTCCTCGGCCACAAGGGCTGCGGAAACGTCATGTCGCTACTGGGAACGGGTTTGCAGGCCTTCGTCTACACCTACTACCCGCATCTCGTCAGGACAGGGAAAATGTCGGTGGATGAATGGGAGAAGTTCTCGATAACCCGCCTCAGGAAGGCATGTCTCGGGCATACGCTTCTCGAAAAAGGCAAGGCAAAAATGTTTCACGCCGGGGCATGAATCTTCATATGCCGGGGGAAGCTCTTCCCGTGGCCGCGGCCCGGGAGCCGGCCGCGCTGCTGCGGAAGGCGGCTCGGGGCCATGGCTGTCCCTAAAGCGCGGCCAGCATCCCTCCGTCCACGTAGATTATCTGGCCCGTGACGAAGCTGGACGCTTCGCTTGCCAGGAAGACAGCGGCGCCGACCAATTCTTTGGGATCCCCCCAGCGGCCCGCTGGAGTGCGCGACTTCAGCCAACTGTCAAACTCGACGTTCTCGACCAGGGCTTTGTTCATCTGTGTGGCGAAATATCCTGGGCCGATACCGTTGACTTGCACATTGAATTTCGCCCATTCGACCGCGAGCGCCTTGGTGAGCATTTTTACGCCGCCCTTGGAGGCGGTATACGGGGAGATTGTGGGACGCGCAGCCTCGCTGAGGAGGGAGCAGACATTGATGATTTTTCCCCGTCTCCTCTCGACCATGAATTTACCCACGGCTTTGCTCATGAGGAATACCCCAGTGAGGTTGATATCGATGATTTCCCTCCAGGTCTCCTCGGTCATGTCGAGGATGGGCGCGCGTTTTTGGATTCCGGCGTTGTTCACCAAAATATCGATGGGGCCCAGCTCGCGTTCGATCGAAAGAATTCCGGCCTCGGTCCGTTCGCTATCGATGATATCGAACGCATATCCCGAAGCGTCGAATCCCTCATCGCGCAGTAGCTTCACGGCGCCATCGAGTTTTTCGCGCGCTCTCCCGTTCAGCACGATCTTCGCTCCGGACTGCGCGAGTCCGCGCGCAAGAACCAGACCAAGGCCGCCGCTGGATCCGGTGACTAGGGCGATCTTGCCCCTCAGATCGAATAACGATGTTTCCATGAGCCCTTCTTTCTTCATGCAATGTCGAAGAGCACGCGCATCACGTCCGCGCCCCTTCGGCTGCGTTGGAATGCGGCTTCTCCCTGGTCCAACGAGAAGGGAGCCGATTGGATTTTTCGGAAGAGGGGTCCCGACGATGCGGCGATCGCGATCGCCCTGTCGAAATCGCCGGAAGCGTAGACTCTTACGCCCTTGATAGTTAATTCCTTGAAAGACAAGGCCAGGAGGTCCGTCGGTATCGGCTTTTTGGGATTCGCCACTTGTATCACCGCTCCGCGGATGCGGCATATTCTATAGGCGTCGACGAGAGTCTGGGGAACCCCGGCGGCTTCGAAGACGACATCGACCCCCTCGTTCCCGGTTCTCTCCATGACTTCTTTTTGCGCGTCCGCCTGGGACGTATCGATCGCCTCGAGCCCGAGCGAGCGGGCCAATTCTACCCTGAACGATTGGCGCTCGCATACGATCACGGGGTTCGCGCCCGCGCGCTTCGCGACGAGCGCCACGAGCGCGCCTATCGGGCCTCCGCCCATGACGCATACGGAATCCCCTATGCCCAAGCCTGCCGCGCGCACGCTGTGGACGGCGACCGCGAGCGGCTCGATGAGGGCGCCGAGCCGATAGTCGATTCCTTCGGCGAGGGGCCTGAGACTGCTTGACGATACCGCGACGTATTCGGCGAAGGCTCCGGGGGCGTCGATCCCATACAGTTTGAGACTCTTGCAGACGTGCGCATTGCCGGACTTGCAGGCCGGGCATACGCCGCATGAGATAAGCGGTTCGATCGTGACGGCGTCGCCCTCGCGCAGCCCCGAAGCGGTGTCCCCGCGCAGTTCCGCCAATTCTCCGGCGCACTCGTGCCCCATGATCAACGGCGCTTTTGCGCGCGGGTGGGTGCCGGCCAGGATCGAATGGTCGGTTCCGCATATACCCGCGGAAAAGACGCGCACCAAGGCCTCCCCCGGGCCCGGAACGGGAATCGGCAGCTCCTGAATTTCAAGTCGCTCTTCGCCCATATACACGAGAGCTTTCATTTTTCGGGTCATTCGCGATTCTCCTTCATTCCCTCGAACGTATAATGATATCAATATCATATGCAATTATCCTTGACAAGCCATACATACCATGATATTTAGATATCGAAAAGGAGCATAGCATTCGTCCATGCATCCGCGCCGTTCGGATGAATTTTCTTCCGTATAAGGAGGTGCTCGTCGATGGTCCTTTGTCCCAGTCCGAGGAATGAAGATCATTTTTGAAGCAAGGAGGAATTAGATGAAGAAGACGATTACCAGTTTCGCGTTCGTACTGGCGGCGGCAATGACGGTCCTTGTCCCGGCGGCATGGGGCCAGCAGGGCATCGCCGCGACCGGGAAGGTGTACAAGATCGCTCTATGCAACTCCTATACCGGCAACGATTGGCGACAGGAGATGGAGAGGACCCTTCAGGCCGTCGCGTCCAAGCCTCCCTACAAAAACCGCTGCGCTCTCGATATCGTCAATACCGAGAATACCGCCGAGGCCCAGGCCGCAGGGATCGATGCCCTCGCCCAGAAGGGATACAATGCGATACTCGTCGATGCGTCATCGGCGACGGCGCTGAATCCGGCGATAGAGCGCGCTGCGAAGGCCGGGATCGTCGTCGTCTCTTTCGACCAGGTCGTCACGAGCGACCAGGCCTGGAAAGTCGATACCAATCTCGATATCGTCGCCAAGGCTTGGGCGACGTTCTTGGCGAAGGCGATCGGCGGGAAAGGCAATATCGCGTTCGACAGAGGGCTTCCGGGAGCGCCGATATCCGAGTACATCAACAAGGTCGCCAAGGGCGTCCTCAAAGGCTATCCCGGAATCAAGATCGTCGGCGAGTTCGATGGCAAGTACGCCGAGGGCGAAGGGCAGCAGGGCATGGCGACAGTCCTGGCCGTCAACCCGAAGATCGACGGCATTTTCTCCCAGAATTTCGCGGAGCCTCTCATCCGAGCCTTCAATGAAGCCAACAGGCCTCTCGTGCCGATGGTCGTTTTCGATACGAATGGCGGCATGGTAGCGATGACCGAAAACAACGTAAAGGGTCTGGTCGCGAATAACATCCCCGGCTTGGGCGCGATCGCGCTGAAGCTCGCAGTGCAAATCCTGGACGGCGCGAACCCGCCCAAGGTATACAAAGTCAGCCCCGGCCTGCTCGCTACCGATACGAGCATCGATCTCGGCGTCGGCATCAAGGCCGAAAAGCTCGTGATAGGCAAGAACTGCTTCAAGGATCTCCCGACTACTATGGACTGGCCCGTCGTTCCGAGCGATTTCGGCGTGACGGTGAGCCCCCAGGAGATCCTCGGGAATTGATCTAGGAATCCATATAGCAGGGACATCCGAGGCGTCAATCGCGTCTCGGATGCCGCCATATATTGCTGCTCCGCGCTTTGTTAGGACGAGGGAATGGCAGATCTTGAGCTGATTAAAGTTTCAAAGTCGTTTAAAGGCACGCGCGCCCTGTTCGAAGCCGACTTCAACGCGAACCGGGGGGAAGTGCATGCTCTGCTCGGAGAGAACGGAGCGGGTAAAAGCACGCTCCTGAAAATCCTGAGCGGAGCGGTACGTCCTGATTCGGGCGAGATCCGGCTTTTTGGGAAGCCCCTTAGATTGCGAAAACCCTACGATGCCATCGAGGCGGGTATAGCGACGGTATATCAAGAGCTCAGCCTCATCCCGGACTTGAGCGTCTCTCAGAATATTTTTTTGGACCGAAATGCCATGACGCGCTTCGGTATATATTCCAAACCCGAATTGCGAAAGCGCTCTCTCGAGCTTTTCGCTCGGGAAGACGTCGACGATTTCGATCCCGACAGCATGGTCCGCGATCTCCCGCTCGCGAAGCGGCAGGTCGTCGAGATACTGAAAGCGGTGTCCAGGAACCCCGAAATTTTGATCCTGGACGAGGCCACTTCGGCTCTCAGCGAACAAAGGGTCAAGTGGCTTCTCAATCTCGCGAGAAAGAAGGCCGATGAAGGGAAAATCGTCATCTTCATCTCGCACAGAATGTCGGAAATCAAGGATGGCTGCGATCGGCTGACGATATTCCGCAATGGCCAAAATGTCGGCGAGATGGGAATGGGCGAATGCGATATGGACGAGATCATTTCCTTGATGCTGGGAAGGGCGATCGCAGGCTACTTTCCCGAGAAGAGCGCATCCATCAGAGAGGAAATAGCCTTCGAGGCGATCAACCTTCGCGTGGGGCGCCAACTCAGGGACATCAGCCTGCGGCTCCGCTCCGGCGAGGTCCTCGGCGTCGGCGGACTCGCCGGACAGGGGCAATTGGCTTTGTTCCTCGGGCTTTTCGGCGTTTATAGAACGGAAGGGGAGATCCGCGTTCGCGGCCAAAAGGTGCGCATACGCAATCCCCGCGACAGCATCAGGCACGGGATAGCGCTGGTTCCGGAAGATCGGGCCACCCAGGGACTCATCCTGCCCTTTTCGATCGCGCACAACCTCACTCTCGCGATGCTGAAAAAGCTTCGATGGGGCTGTTTCCTGAGTAAGCGCATCGAGGGTGAAGTGGTTCGGGAATTCATGAAGAGGCTGGAGATACGCGCTGAGGGTCCGTCCACTATCGCGATGAACCTGAGCGGCGGGAATCAGCAGAAGGTCATTCTGGCCAAGAGCCTCGCGTTTGGACCCAAGGTATTGCTCATGTACGACATAACTCGCGGCGTGGACATAGGGACGAAGAAGGAGATATTCAACCTGATACGGGAACTTGCCAAGGACGGGAACGCGGTGTTGTTTTATTCCACCGACATGGATGAGTTGGTCAATGTCTGCGATGAAGTCCTCGTCATGCACGACGGGAAGATCGGCGCTTTCCTGGAGAAGGACCAACTCACGAAGGAAAACATAATGGTCGCATCGATGGGCGGAAGAAGCATGGCGTAAACCGCATGCGGGATGGAGAAAGGACACAGATTGAGTAGAGCAACGCGAACGCGATCCGCGCGCGGACGGATCATCGGCGCTAAGGTCGGCATCATATCCGTGGTACCGTATGCGGTGCTGCTGGCCATTTACGGGGTGATTCTCTTCCTGCAGCCGAAGCTGTTCAGCTTGGATTGGTTGGGATTGAAGACGAACGATGCGATGGCGCTCATCCTCGTTTCGATCGGCCAGACCGTGGTGATGATACAGGGCGGCATCGACCTTTCGGTCGGAGGGATCGTCTGCGTCACCAACAGCATAGCGGCGCTCTATATGCCGGGCTCCTTGACCGGCATTCTCCTGATGAGTCTGTCGGTCTTGATCCTGGGTACCGCAATCGGATTGTTGAACGGGGTCGTTATCGCCAGGACGCGCCTGCAGCCCTTCATAATCACTCTTGCCAGCTGGTCGATATGGGGCGGGGTGGCATTGTCGATCCTGCCGATCGACGGCGGGGAACCGCCGAAAGATTTCATAAACGGCTTGCTTGCGAGGCCTATGGGAATATCCCTGTCGCTCTTCGCGATATTGGCGCTCATCCTGGTTTGGCTTTACGTGAAGAAGACGCGATTCGGCGTATCGGTCTACGCGGTCGGAAGCAGCGAGAAGGCTGCCAACCTGAACGGTATCGGTGTCGGCAGGACTAAACTCCAAGTATATGCGCTCTCGGGATTCCTTGCGGCCTCCGCCGGGCTATTCAGGACCGCGCAGGTTGCCTCCGGGTCTCCATTGGCGGGGAACAGCTTCATAATGACTTCGATCGTCGCCGCGGTCATCGGGGGGACCAGTCTGTCCGGCGGTAAAGGCGGGATCGTCGGAACCATCGCAGGAGCCTTTATCCTCAAGCTGATCGCGGACATGCTCGTTTTCCTGGGCGTATCGACCTATTGGTCGACACTTTGCCAGGGATCGCTGCTCATCTTTGCGGTGGTGATGAGCTCCGTCGCGGAGATGGCAAAAAGGAAAGGATTCGAGCTGTGAAGAAGCTCAAGGCATTCTTCGAACGCAATCAGCCGGTATTGACAGGCTACGCGACGAGCCTCCTCCTCCTGGTGATCGTATCGCTCGTAAAGCCGGGCTACGCGAGCGCGAACCACTTGAGGATCATCGCCATCGATTGCGCGATACTCGGCATCGTCTCGATAGGCCAGACATTGGTCATCCTCACGGGCGGCCTCGATCTTTCCATCCCCTGGGTGTTCACCAGCGCAGGCTATTTCCTATCCATGCTGAGCCGCGGGAATAGCGAGAATCTCGCCTTCGCGATACCTATCGTCCTCTTGATAAGCGCGGGGATGGGCCTCTTTAACGGCGCCGGCGTCGCGTACCTGGGAATCTCTCCCGTGATCATGACGCTGGGAGCGAATACGGTCTTCCAGGGCGCGCTTCTCGGGATTACGGGGGGGAAGCCGCAAGCGAGGCTTCCCGATTTCATGCAGGTTCTGAGCAAGGGTTCCGTTTCGGGCATCCCCAACCTTCTGGTCATTTGGCTTACCTTATCTGTCGCGATCATGGTCGTCCTGACGAAGACAGCCTTCGGAAGGAAAATCTATGCCGTCGGCAGCAGCGAGACCGTCTCGTTCTTCTCCGGCATCGACGTGAAAAGGACGCGGCTCGCCGTGTACGCCATATCGGGGTTGGCCGCCGGATCGGCGGGGGTGCTTTTCGCGGGGAGACTCGGGCAACTTTATCTGGGGATGGGAGACCAATATCAGCTGACGACCATCGCGGCGGTAGCCATCGGAGGCGCGTCTCTGATTGGAGGAAAGGGGAATTACGCGGGCACGATAGCCGGGACCTTGACCATCGTCGTCCTGTCGGGCCTTCTCTCCGCCTTCAACCTGACGACCAGCGTCCAGCAGATTATCTACGGCTTCGTGCTCTTCGGAGCGGTGTTTCTCGCCAGGGAAAAGGGCCTCGAGCGTTGATGGCGGCGCTTTGCGCCTCGCCGCGGCCCTGATCCTTTCGTTCGAGGCTTGGCTTCGGTCTTTATCGCTCCTGCCGATTGACATAAGTGGAGATATCATGATAAGTATAGAGTCACCTATGACAGACAGACCCGCGCGATTCAACGTATTCGTCACCGACGATCGATACGGAAGCTACGTCGAGGAGACGAACGTGCTCGCCGAAGTCGGCGCCCGCCTCGAGGTCCTGAATCTCAGGTCCGAGGAGGAGGCGATAAAGGCGCTCCGATACGCGGACGGCATCTTGGTAAACATGTTCCAGATGACCAAGGGCGTGATCGATTCGCTCGAGCGCTGCCGGGTGATATCCCGGTACGGGGTCGGGTTCGACAACGTGGATATCGACGCGGCGACGAGGAAAAAAATCCAAGTAGCGAGAGTGCCCGACTATTCCATCGAAGACGTATCCGACCAGGCGCTGGCGCTTCTGCTCGCCTGCGTGCGCAACGTCGCGTTCAAGGACAGGAAAGTCCGCGAGGGTTCATGGAACCTGCAGAAGCTGCAGGCCACCAACCGCATCGCCGGGAGGACCTTGGGGCTGATCGGATTCGGGTCAATCGCGCGCTGTCTGAGGCGAAAGGTCGAAGGGTTCGGCCTGGGAGAGATCCTCGTCTACGACCCCTTCGTTTCGAAAGAGGATATCGAGAAGTCGGGGGCGGTCCAGGCAACGCTCGATACGCTGCTCGTCGAATCCGATTACGTTTCCGTCCATGCGCCGCTTTCCGCCGCGACGAAAGGCCTGCTCAACCGGGATCGGATAGCGCTGATGAAAAAGAAGGCGATACTGGTCAACACTTCCCGCGGCGCGATCATCGAGGAGGCGGCCCTGGCGGCGGCATTGAAGGAAGGCAGAATCGGAAGCGCGGGCCTGGATGTCTTCGAGATCGAACCGCTGCCCGTCGATAGCGAGCTCAAGCGCCTCGACAATGTCGTCCTTGCCGATCATACGGGCTGGTATAGCGAGGAATCCGTCCTGGAGCTGAAGACGAAGGCGGCGCAGAACATAGCGCAGACGCTTCTCGGGGACGCCCCGCGCTATCCGGTGAACACGATACAAAGAGAGGAGCGGTGATGCACGATTCGTTGTTGAAGTTAGGCGAGATTGGAATCGTTCCGGTGATAAAGATCGAGGACGCCGCATCCGCGGTCGATTTGGGGAAGGCGCTCATCGAGGGCGAGCTCCCTCTCGCGGAGATAACCTTCCGCACCGCGGCGGCGGAAGCATCCATTCGCGCCCTGACGCGGGAATTACCGGAACTACTCGTCGGAGCCGGGACCGTGCTTACGGTCGAGCAGGTGAAAAAAGCCGTCGGCGCCGGGGCGAAGTTCATCGTTTCCCCCGGTTTCAATCCAAAGGTCGTGGATTTTTGCATCGAGAAAGCCGTGCCGGTGATTCCGGGCGTTTCTTCGCCGACGGAAATTGAAATGGCCTTGGAGCGCGGGCTCGAAGTGCTGAAGTATTTTCCGGCAGGGGCTTCGGGCGGGATAGGTTTCCTGAAGGCGATAGCCGCACCCTATGCCGGCGTGAAATTCGTTCCCACCGGCGGAGTCGAGCCCGCCAATCTGCGCGAGTATTTCGCGTTTGATCGCGTCTACGCGGTGGGCGGAACCTGGATAGCCAAGGAAGAAGCCATCGTCATGGGTAAATTCGGGGAAATCGCAAGACTGGCCGGAGAAGCCGTGCGGCTATCGCTCGGATTCGAACTCGCCCATGTCGGGCTGAACGAGGAAAATGCCGGGAAAGCGACCGCAGTCGCCGAGACTCTCGGGAGGCTTTTCTTCTTCACGGTAAAAGAAGGCGCCAGTTCAATAATGACCGGAGGCCTCGAAGTCATGAAGTCGCCGTACCTGGGCGCGCACGGGCATCTCGCGATAGCGACGCTCAGCATACAGCGGGCGCTCGCCTACCTCAAGAGGAAGGGCATCGAGACGCGACCCGGGACCGAGAAGACCAAGGACGGCAAGACCATAGCGGTCTACCTCGACCTCGAGATCGCGGGATTCGCGGTTCATCTTTTGCAGAAGTGAGGCTTCTATGGCGCGGATAGTCACGTTCGGAGAAATCATGCTGCGGCTGAAGTCGCCTGGGCAGGAGCGCCTCCTTCAGAGCCCTCGCCTCGAGGCGACTTTTGGCGGCGGCGAGGCGAATGTCGCGGTGGCTCTCGCCCGTTTCGGAAGGGATGTTTCATTCGTTTCCGTCGTCCCGGGAAATCAGATCGGCGATGCCTGTTTGGGCGAGCTGCGGAAGCACGGGGTCGACGTGACCGGAGTCGTCCGCAAGGGGAACAGGCTCGGGATCTACTTCCTCGAGGCCGGCGCGAATCAGAGGCCTTCGGTGGTCGTGTACGATCGAGCCGGATCGGCGATGGGGGAGGCGAAAATCGGCGATATCGATTGGGACTCCGCGTTCGAGGGCGCGAGCTGGTTCCATATCACGGGCATCACTCCGGCGATTTCCCTCGACGCGGCCGCCTTGTCGATCGAATCGGTGAAGGCGGCCAAGGCCCATGGTGTGAAAGTTTCGTGCGATCTGAATTACAGGAAAAATCTCTGGAAATACGGGAAAGAAGCCCCCGAGGTCATGGGGGAGATGATGAACTATGTCGACCTCCTCATTGCGAACGAGGAGGATTGCCAGAAAGCTCTCGGCCTAGGGATGGCGTCTGGAGTCGAGTCGGGCCATTTGGATCCGGCGAGATACGACGACCTCACAAAGGAAGTAATCCTGCGCTATCCGAATCTTTCTGGCGTCGCGATCACCTTGCGAGAGAGCGTTTCCGCGGACGTAAACGGATGGTCGGCGGTGCTTCGCACAAAGGCCGGGTTCCTGCGATCGAAGCGCTACGAAATTCGCGACATCGTCGACAGGGTCGGATCCGGGGACACATTCGCCGCCGGCATACTCTTCGGCTTTTCCGGCTCGGAGAACGACAGAGACGCCTTGGAATTCGCCACCGCCGCCGCTTGCCTGAAGCATTCCATCCCCGGCGACCTGCCTCTTCTGACATGCGCCGAAGTCCGCGCTCTCGCGGGCGGTTCGGACTCGGGCCGAGTCCAGCGATGATCGATGCGCCGAGGGCGCGCCGGCTTCATTGCCGTTTTTTGGTCCGTACGGCGGCGACTTTGGTTTTTAGCTGGCGATGAAGTGCGAGGTCAAGATGGCGGCTCATGCGCTTCGCGGCCTGTTCGGGATTCTTGCTTTTGATCGCCTCTATGATGCCCTTATGCTCCGATACCACTCCTTGGATATCATAGCTGATCGTCTGCTTCATGGACTCGCGCAGGAGTTCCGTCAAGGGGGACAGCATTATCTCGAAGACCGGGTTGCCGGTTGCCCTGGCGAGCAGGTTGTGGAACTCCAGATCCTGCTCGACGCACAGGTCGAGGTCCCCCTCGTTCGAAGCGAGCGCTTGGACCGTCATCTCCAGGGCGCGTATGTCGATGGCGGTCGCTTTCATCGCCGCGACGCGCGCGATGTGGGTTTCCAAGAGGTGCCTCGCGTCCGACAGGTCGACGAGGGTGTTGCTCGACCTCCTGAGCGACAAGGCGATGACTTCGGCCGCCGCGAAGGCCGAAGGCTTTGCGACCTTCGCGCGGCTGCCTCTCGAGATCTCGATCAGGCCTTGGGTCTCGGCGATGCGCAGAGCCTCCCTGAGACTGAATTTGCTGACCCCGAGCTGCTGCGCCAAATCTTTCTCGGAGGGAATTTCGGTGCCGGATGCGAGATTCCCGCCGACTATATGGGCCTTCAGCGCGGCGACAATCCTATCGGTCGTCTTGACGTCTTTAATTGGTCCAAGCATGTTCACATCCTATGATGATATCATATAACAGCTCTTCCTCTCCTGTCTATTCCCTGGCCCCGCGGGGAATTCCACAGGAGATTTTAGCGCTCGAGGCGCGGCTTCAGGGTCGAGCCGCGAATGGTAATGACTCAAGGTACGTGGAAATGAGGGAGGTTGCATCATGCCGGATATCGATCCATTCAAGGGAATGTCCATTGTCGATCTTTCCGCACCGCTAGGCGAAAAATTCCCCTGTACGTGGCCGGGCCACGTTCCCTTCTCCCACAGGACCTGGCGCGATTTCGGGGAACACTCGGTATATAAAACGAACTGCGTCGTTATCGACGAGCATTGCGGGACGCATTTCGACGCCGCGCCGCATTTCATCCCCCCCGAGGGGACTCGATTCCCTCTCGCAGGTCCCTTGGGCTCTCGAGGCGGAGACTTGGTCGACCTGGCATCCCTCTGCGGCCGCGCCCTGGTCATCGACGTCGGGGCCTTGTCCGAATCGGGCCAACCGGGCGAAAGCCCTTGGATTACAAAAAGGCATGTAACACGTTGGGAAGAGGAGCATCGAGCGATGATCGCGGGCGACATAGTTCTCTTCGCCTCGGGCTGGAGCGGGAAATACGCCGAAGACGAGGCCGGGTATTCCTATCTCCAGGGGCCCGTGGTCGACTCGGCTACGCAGGGATGGCCGGCCCCCGACGTGGAGGCTATCCGGTACATCGCGGAGAAAGGAGTGCTGACCGTCGGGACGGAGGCGCCGAGCCTGGGAGCAGTGCAGAACGGCGCTCTCGTCCATCAGGTGGGTCTCGGTCTCGGCATGCATTACGTCGAGGGCCTGTGCAATCTCGGTTTGCTTCCGGCAACCGGAGCCTTTTTCATGTTCCTTCCGTTAAAAATCGTGGATTCGACCGGCTGTCCCGGCCGCGCTATCGCTTTAGTACCCTAGAGCCGCGGGAATGGCATGAATGCGCCGAGGCGGTTGCCTTCCATGAGAAAGGATTCAATGATGAAAATTCGAGTGAAATTGGTCTTTCTGGTCCTCGGTATCGTATTCCTTCTGGCCTCTACCGTCTGCGTATATGTCGCGTTTCTAGGCCCCGTCAACCGGATCGAGCACGAAAGAAACTATCTCGTCGCCCTCGGCGATGCGATCGACAATCAGCTCATCGAGCTCAACAAGCTACCCTATACTCCGATCAAGGCCGCGAGGGAGTCCTTCAACGGGGCGAGCAAAGGGGTCGATGCCGCCTTCAATGATCTCGCGAACATCAAGATCCTGCCCCAGCTCAATAAGGACATAAAGTCCTCTCTCCAGGCGATCACCAATCTCGAGGCTCTCGTGGGCCGCGCCCGGCTCGCCCAACTGAACAAGGACTTCGACGTTCTCGAGAACGACGCGCATGAGATATTCTCCCTGCCCGATTTCGCGAATTTCCTGCAGTTCTTCACCGAGGAAATAAGGCCGGACAGGAAGGCGTTCGCGCAGGGAGCCCTGCCGCACTTCAAGGCTTTCATGTCGGACATCGGCATCATGCAATATTCGCTCGCCAGTTCGGCAAAAGCCATCGGGGAGCAATACTCCATCATCGGCGGGGAGGTCGCGGCGGCGCAAAAGCGGGCCCTGGCGAAAGCCGCGGCCATCGTCCTCGCGATAGTATGCCTCACTGTCTTTCTATCCCTGATGGTCGCCGACGGGATCGCGCGGTCCATTATCGCGATGGAAAGGAACATAGCCATGCTCAAGGAAGGCGATCTCTCGGAGCGGGCCACCGTCAAATCGCGCGACGAGATCGGCATGCTCGCCCGGAACCTCAATCTATTCCTCGATGGTCTCTCTTTGTCATTGTTCCGGATCAAAGGAATATCGAACTCCAACCTCGAGGTGAAGTCCCGACTTATCGACGCCGCCACCGAGGCAACGAGCTCGGCGGCTCAAATCGAGTCGAATACCCGTTCGATCGGCGCGCAAATGAAGAATTTCGATTCGCGGATAGCCGAGTCGGCGAGCTCGGTCGGGAAGATAATCGGCAGCATTGCCCGGCTCAACGAGCAGATCGAGGGACAAAGCTCGATGGTCGAGGAGGCGTCGGCATCCGTCACCGAGATGCTTTCCTCCCTCGAGAACATGAGCCGCGTCACCGAGAGGGACCGCGCCTCGGCCGAAGAGCTCGTGCAGGTGTCGGAGCGCGGCAGGCGAGTATTCGAGACGGCCTTCGCGAAGATCGGAGAGATACCGCAGAACATCGGGACGATTCGCGAAATGGCCGCGGTCATCCAGAACATAGCCTCGCAGACCGATCTCCTGGCCATGAACGCGGCGATCGAGGCCGCGCACGCCGGCGAATCCGGCCGAGGGTTCGCCGTGGTCGCCGACGAAATAAGAAAGCTCGCCGAGGTGTCGACCGCGAGTTCCCGCGATATCTCGGAATCGATCGAGGCCATCGTCTCGAAGATCGACGAGGTCACGGCGGCGAATACGGACACGAGCCGCGCCTTTGCCGCCATCGACGACAAAATCGGGGACGTATCGAAGTCGATCGCCGAGATATTCGCGAGCATCGGCGAAATCCAAATCGGGAGCAAACAGATACTCCAGGCCATGGTCGACCTCCAGGAGCGGTCGCTCCGGGTCAAGGACGGTTCCAGCGCGATGGACCTAGGCTCGACGGAGATCCAAAGGATGATGGATGACCTTACGAGGATCTCGACGGAGATCACGTACAATATCTCCGAAATAACGGCAGGGATCGTGGATATCGGAACCTCGATCCGATCGGTCGCAGAGTTCTCCGAAGCGGTCGGTTCGGGTAGTGGGCGACTCGACGAGGAAATAAGCCGTTTCAAGACGGCGACCGAAGATTCCGCGGAATCGGTCTCCGGCGGCGATTTCGCCGGGCCTCGCTAGGTCCTTCCCTCTCCGTCCGGAGTTCCGCTATATTTTACCCGGAGGCTTGGCGGTTTGGACACGATGGACGGAAAGGGCGCGAGCCTCCGGAGCGGCATCCGAATTGAATGGGCCTCAGTATCCTGGATGATCGTCGAGGCGGCCGCGGCCTTGCTGGCGGGAGCGATGGCTCGTTCCGTCGCCCTCATCGCCTACGGCGCGGACAGTATCATTGAGCTGGTCGCGGGAGCCGCCCTCCTTCGGCGACTGTACGTCGAGGGGAGCGGCGCCGGCATCGAGCGCGTCGAGAAGGCCGAGAAACGGGCCTCGTGGATAGTCGGGATAGGCCTACTCCTCCTCGCTCTCTACATCGTCGTCTCCTCGATCACCTCCCTGGTGGCGCGCGCAGGCCCGGAGGCGGCCCCCCTCGGCATCGGGATCACCGCCGCCTCGAGCGTTCTCATGCCCCTCCTCGCGGCGGGGAAAATGAGAATCGGGCGCCGCATCGGCAGCCGCGCGCTGGAATCCGACGGCTCGTGCAGCATGGTATGCGCCTATATGTCGTGGATCGTGCTGGGCGGTGTCGTGTTGACCGCGCTCTTGGGATGGTGGTGGATCGATGCGGTAGCGGCCTTGGGCCTCGTCTACTTCGTGGTTCACGAAGGCCGGGAAGCCATAGAAGACGCGCGCGACGGACGAAGATAGTGGGCGGTCAAAATAGCGACGATCCAGTCCGCGCGGGTGGCCGATTCTCGAGCTGCGATTGCCATCCCTTCTCGCCGTAGCGCCGGCTCAAGGCTTCGATTTCGCGACTGTGAAGGCCGGTATGCTGCGGGTCGTTCGCCGGCCCAGTCGCGGCCTTGGAGCACGGACCATCCCATTCGGTGGCCGTCCCGATGTAGAATGGGAATCCCCGCGGCGTCCCCGCCCGCGGTACGAAAAACGGGACCCCTCTCTATCTCCTCGACTTAGGACGGCCCGAAGATCTGCACGAGTCTCGTCTCTCCGTCGCCGTAGAGCCGGCGATTGTTCGTGACCCACTCGATGGCCTGCTCCTTGGTATCGACTTGGATGACGACGAAACCCGGCATCAGCTCCTTCGCCTCCATGAAGGGGCCGTCGGTGATCGAGACCTTGCCCTCGGTCAGGCGGATCCTGGTCTCCTTGGGAGGGAGTCCGCCGCCGGTGACGAGGATTCCATTTTTGACGGACTCCTCCATGAACTTCCCCAGCTCGGCGGGGTCCCGAGGCTGCTGCCTTTCCTTCGGGGAACCATAGACGAAGAATTGCATATCCTCCTCCTTTCGAGAGACCTTTAGCCTCACTCCGCGTAGGGCTGGTCCTTTCCCTGGGCGCTGTAGCCGATGCTCCAGACGTAGCCGTCCGGGTCCGCGAAGGAAGCGCCGTAGCCGCCCCACTGCAGGGCGGCCGCGGGCTTGAGGATCGCGGCGCCGGCCTTCTCGGCTTCCGCCATGATCTCGTCGACCCGCGCCTCGCTGCGGACCACGTAGTTGAGGACGAAGCCGCCGAAGCCGCTGCCTTCCGGGCTCGCGCCCACTGAAGCGGCCAGGCCGTCGCGGCCGTAGAAGCCGACGATCGAGCCGCCGTGCGGCACGAAGAATACCGAGATGCGATAATCCTGCTGGACCTTCCAGCCGAGACCCTCCGTGTAGAAGCGCTTGGACTTTTCCATGTCCCGGACGCCGAGGAGGATCGAGCTCACGTGCGCGTTCATGCCTTGTCTCCTTCGGTGAGGCCTCGGTCCCGGCGATCCTGCCGGGCGCCAGCCTCACCCCATGCGATCTCGTCAAGTAGTCGTAGAAGGACAGGCAAAAGGGACAATTTCAACAAGGCTAACCCGAAATTTCCGCGAGCCGTTTTTTTAGGAAGCGGCGTTCGGGCTCCTGCCGCGCCAGCTCGAGGGCGCGGCGATAGGAGCTCATCGCCTCGGCCCTGCGCCCCAGTCTTCGATTGAGGTCCGCGCGCGCGGCGTGCGCGGGAAGGTAGTCCGCAAGCTCGCCTCGGTCGAGGAGGGCATCGACGAGGACCAGTCCCGCCTCCGGACTGTCCCGCATAGCCACGGCTATCCCTCTGTTGAGCTCCACGACCGGCGTGGGCGCCTTCTGGAGCAGCATGTCGTAGAGACGGACGATCTGGACCCAGTCCGTCGTCTCCACCGACGCCGCCGCGGCATGGACGGCAGCTATCGCCGCCTGGAGGCTGTAGGACCCGAAGCGTCCCGACTGGAGGGCTCGGACCACGAGGCCGACCCCCTCCTCGATCCGCCCCCGGTCCCAGAGCGATCTGTCCTGCTGTTCGAGCGGGACCACGTCGCCGTCGGCGTCGGTGCGCGCGTTCCGACGGGATTCGTGCAACAGGATCAGCGCGAGCAGGCCGATCGCCTCCGGCTCGGGAACCAGGTCCACGAGTAGGCGGCACAGGGACAGGGCCTCTTCGGCGAGGTCATGCCGAAGGAGAGCCTCTCCCGCCGTGGCGACATAGCCCTCGTTGTAGACGAGATACACGACCTGGAGGACCGTCTCCAGGCGCTTCCCGAGCTCGGTACGCGAGGGAATCTCGTAGGGGATTCGCCGGGCGCGGATCCCCTCCTTGGCGCGCGAGATGCGCCGCTTCATGGCCTGCGGAGCGACGAGAAAGGCGCGCGCTATCTCTTCGGTCGTGAGGCCGCAGACCTCGCGGAGCGCGAGGGCGATCCGGGCGTCCTGCGGCAGCAAGGGGTGGCAACAGGTGAAGATGAGGCGAAGCTGGTCGTCCTGGATGCTCTCGTCGTCCGAAGCCTCGCTCTCCGCGGAACGCTCGCCGTAGTCCCGGGCCGCCGCGGCGAGCGCGACACCGTCGCGACCGGCTCGCCTGAGCGCGTCGATGCCCTTGAACCTGCCGACCGACACGAGCCAGGCTCGGGGGTTCCGAGGCAGGCCGTCGCGCGGCCACTGCTCCAAGGCGGCCTGGAAGGCCTCCTGGAGGGCCTCCTCGGCCCTGTCGAAGTCGCCGATAAGGCGTATCAAGGTGGCCAGGACCCTTCGCGACTCGTCGCGATAGAGATCGGCTATCTGGTCGCTCAAAGCCCGCGTCGGATCCACCTGTAGTCCCCGGTTCAATGATACTCATGGCAGGACAGCCGCGTCCATTTCACCGCGGGGCCGCCCCCGAGTAGACGATGGTTCGGGTTCGAACTCGGATTGACGTATGGCCGAGGCTCGGCTAAATTTGGAATCGAGGCTGCAAAGACCCGCAGAGACTTCCGGGATGGGAACATGAAAACGCTCGGCAGAATGCGCAAACTCATCAAGGAAGCGGACCCGGAGGTCGTCGAGGAGTGGAAGTGGACGGGCACTCCGGTGTGGTCGCACGAGGGCATCATCTGCACTGGCGAAACCTACAAGAATGCCGTGAAGCTTACCTTCATCAAGGGCGCGTCGCTGAAAGATCCGGCCCACCTGTTCAACTCGAGTCTCGACGGGAACGCACGCCGCGCGATCGACATCCACGAAGGGGAAGAGGTCGACGGGTCCGCCTTCGAGGCCCTCGTTCGCCAAGCGGTCGCCCTCAACGATGCCGGCCCGTCGAAAGCTTCGAAGAAAGCGAAGTCCCAATAGCCTTATCAGTAGATTGTTTCGAACAAGGAGGATCGACATGGGTAGTAGCGTTGATTGGAAAGTCGCGTTGAAACCCTTGCTCGAAAAATACCGGGGGCGCAAACATCCTCTGGACTACGGGAATACCTATCAGCTCCTTGTGATGGTCGTGCTGTCGGCCAGAGATTCCGACAAACATATCAACCAACTAGCGCCCGCGCTGTTCGCCCAGTTTCCCACGATGGCCGAATTGGCGAAGGCAAGTTTCGATGAGCTCGTTCCCTTGATCGGCAGCGTCAGCAACTTCAAGTCCAAGGCCGAATGGCTGATCGGAATCGCGGGGACGCTGAAAACCGACGAGGCTATTCCCCATACGATGGAAGGGCTCGTCGCCCTCAAAGGCGTGGGGCGAAAATCGGCCAACGTCATCATGAGTCAGTCCGGTGCCCCGGCCGAGGGCGTCATCGTCGACCTGCATACTCTGCGCGTCGCCCCGCGGTTGGGGATAGCGCAGGGAACGACGCCGGAGAAAATCGAAAAACAATTGATGGAAAAAGTCGACGCGCACGACTGGCACGCCCTAGGCCTGGCGCTGAGCTTTCTCGGGAGGGAAACATGCCGGCCCACCGAGCCCCGCTGTCCCGAATGCCCAATGAACGCGGTGTGCGCTTACAGAAAAACGCTTCCTCAGTTTTGAAATTCCGTCCTGATAATGTCGACCTGAACGCGTTTTTCATAGTATGTGCGTCCGGTACTGCGATAGGATGAGCAAATAAGCCAACTCTAGTCGTCGATTAAAAATTTTCCAGTCGTCGAATAAAAGTTTCACAGCCGTCGTTTAAGTATAACGCTGGCATAATAGCATCGTAAACCAGCCAGTCTACAAAAGTTTTACAGTCGTCGAAAATGAATTCCGTAATCGTCGCACAAAATGTTTTCAATCGTCGCAAGAATATTCCTTGTCTCGTGAAAATAAGGACCTCTCTTGGGGATTTTTTCGTTTCGCTGAATTTCTAATGCCCGTCTTCGACATCTATGAGAAAAGTCAAGCGATTCGGGAGTATTTCGCAATTTCTTTTGCCTTCCTCTGGTAAATCGTTGTATTAGCGAAACGATACGTCTCATCATTCTTGAGTATAAGGAAGGTTTCGAGAAGGTGATGATTCCAAACTGGCTTGACGCGGAACACATTCCCATTGGAAAATGGGGCTGGCGCAGAGGAGATTACTATGGAAACCAGTATTGGCCGGCCAGATGGGCAATCTCGGTTAAGGGGGATAGAAGATATTACCTGATGGATAACCAACTTCACGAGCCAGCTGTAAAATCTCGGGTTAGTGAACAAAAATGGAGGTCGTCATGGGCATCTATTCCGTCCGAAAGAAGGCTATTTCCATTCTGGCACTTTCCTTTTTTCTATGCTTTGCGCTCTCATCCCAAGCACAGAATCCACGCTACGCTCTCGTGATTGGGAACGGTAATTACTCCGATTGGGGGAAGCTTAAGAATCCACTAAACGATGCGACCGATATCGCCACAGCCCTAAAGGACCTTGGTTTCCAGGTAAAATTGCTCACTGACGCGAATCGCAAGCAGATGAACCAGGGGTTGAACGACTTTCACGACAAGCTCGCGCAGGAGCCTGCGAGTGAAGGCTTTTTTGGTATGCAGGGCACGGAGTTCAATCAAAGGGAGAAAATTACCTTATCCCAGTGGAGGCTGACATTCAGCGTGAGGCAGACCTCGAAGACGAGGCTGCGAATGCTCGGAAACTCGTCTCGCTACTCAACGACGCGCATAATCGCGTGAATATCGTCGTTCTTGATGCTTGCCGCAGCAACCCTATCCCGAGCCTGGGACGAAGCGGGACAAGAGATTTGACCGTAGTGAGTGCGGCGCCAGCCGAGAGTGTCATTATGTACTCGACAGGGGCGGGACAGGTTGCCGCTGATGGCGATGGTCGCAACAGTCCATTCGCTCAGGCATTTCTTAAATACATGCCCCAACCGGGAGATATAACAGCGACCATTCAAGCCGTGATGGCTGAAACCAAGCGTCTTACTAATGGTGCTCAAGTGCCATACCAATATTCAAGCTTAACAGGGCATTTCGTTTTAAATCCGAAGGCCACAACGGATGCTGCGTCCACCCAGCCTGCGACAGTAGCGATAGCTCCTTCCGCTCCACCTACGATGACGATCGCACGGACTTATGGGAGCTTGGTCGTCAGCGCAACAAAAGCGGGGTCACTTTATCTCGACGGAACCAAGATGGGCGATCTGCCAGCGGGGGCTACGGCAACGTTGAACAACATTGAGCCTGGGAATCGTTCCCTGGAACTGCGCTACGCCGATGGGCCAAACGAAACGCAGACCGCGACAGTGACCGAAAACAAGGCCACGAGGGTGAGCTTCACATACCGAAAAGTCGTACCGAGCGCAATAGGGTTACCAGGCAACTTCGTCCTCGTGCCGGGAGGCGCATTTACAATGGGTAGCCCATCAAGTGAAGGAGGGCGCAATAAGAATGAAATTCAACATAAGGTAATTCTATCACCATATGCAATCTCCAAATTTGACGTGACCTTCGATGAGTTTGACGTATACTGCACAGCGACTGGTGCAGTGGCACCAAAAGATATGGGATGGGGGCGGGGTTCGCGGCCGGTTATCGACGTTAGTTGGCTTGAAGCCGTGGCGTACTGCAACTGGCGTTCGACACAAGAGGGACGGATACCAGCTTACTCAATCAGTGGTACGAACGTTCGCTGGGACCGCACCGCGAATGGCTACCGGCTTCCAACAGAGCCGGAATGGGAATATGCGGGGAAGGGCGGACCGGCTGCATCGAGCCTTACGCATAATGCGGTTTATGCGGGGGGAGCGAACACGGACCAAGTGGCCTGGTATGTCGACAATTCAGACAGTAGGACACATCCAGTCGGGCAGAAAGCGCCGAACAGCCTTGGGTTATACGATATGGCTGGGAATGTGTGGCAATGGTGTTGGGATTGGTATGGTGTTTATCCGAAGTCGATCCAGATCGACCCTTCCGGACCGGCATCGGGCGACACGCATGTAGATCGTGGTGGTAGCTGTAATAACTTCGCGGATGGCCTCCGGTCTGCCGGTAGGGACTTTCATAATCCCATCGCTCTGGCCCTTGATATCGGTTTCCGGCTCGTTGTCTCTCAGATTGGCGAGTAGATATTTAATTGGTTTTTTGCACTTGATATGATACTTGTCTGTATAAGCATAACGACAAATGGAATGAAGGGTATTCCAACTAACATTTTCTATTGGAGGAATAATGACGAAACGCAGCGCGGCAATCCTCTTGAGTGCGATCATCCTCTCGTCCGTTCCAGTCTATGCCATCTCCTATAAAGGACTCTTAGGCGTAGGGGCAGAGTTCGGCGGCGACCGCCTACTTTCGGTCACCTACAGTGATGGCTCAACCTCGGACATTCTCGCCGGTCAGGGATTGACCCTATTTGGCGGAGTCGCGGTTTCGGACCTCCTTGCCTTCGGCCCAATTGCAATCGATCTCCAAGGCACTGTCGGCGTTAAGTACAGCACCATTCAAGAAGCTACCAATGCCAACGCCAATTTCTTCCGTTTCCCTTTGGAGCTACTCGCATATGCCCGCTGGAAGGGACTGAGGATCGGCCTCGGCCCTGCCTATCACTTTGCCAACTCTTTCTCCGGAAGTGGTGCTCTTGCGGGGTACAGTTTCAGTCTCGACAACGCCTTGGGACTGACGGTCCAAATCGATTACCTTTTCCTGAGGCACTGGGGTGTCGGAGCGCGCTACACTTCGATCTCCTACCAGCCGGAGCTCGCAGGGGCAACCCAAAAGAGCGGCAGCAACTTTGGAGGTGAGCTCTCATACTATTTCTGAGCCCAAAGCACGGGCTGTGGCGGGGGAGCAGGCCAAGGAGCCCATTCCCCCGCCGATCCAAAGCTCGGCATGTGGACAGAATATGCGCTTGAACTGATCTTTGCCGAATGCCAGTAAAAGCGGTTATCCGGAATAAATGGCTTTTAGCATTTCTGGATGGTCGAGGATGTCTCCCATTCGATGAAGACCGTTCTTGCGACACCGCTGAATTCCCTTCCTCTAGATCTTCCTTCCGATTCGATACATGGCCAACTCCTGCACATTTCCGCATAAGTGTCCAAAGCTTCTGCGAAGTGGCAGGGGTTAGATATTTTTGGGGCGTCAAGGCTTCCATTAAGTGCTCCAAGGGCAGCTGGCATGAATTGAGAGGGTATTGACTGTCAAGCGGGAGGGCATAGAATGAATATCGTTGGCGCATTTTGGTCGGAGCTGAATCGGCCGTTAGGCAAACAAGGGGATCTCTGGCGATGAAAGCCTGCCATGAAGCGTGCCGTAATCTTGCGACGCGCGAAGAGTATCGCCTTATCCTGAGTATTGCGGGCCTTAGTCGCAATGCTTTCAATTTTGCTTGACGCACACCCAATACCCAGTAAAATCATGGCTGGAGCGGGGGGCCTACCAAAGGCAAAATTGGTTGAATATTAGGAAAATCGGCTAGTAAACCTTGAAGCTAGCGCTGAAAGGGCTTATTCCCCAAGGGCAAAACCTAAGGGGAAAGGCTGCGTTTCGACACTCGAACAATTCAAACATCGGGATCCGACAGGTGGTCCCGGATTAGAGGGCGGCTATGAACGTCTCATACATTAATCCCTTCCTCTCCGCAACCATCGATCTTTTCGAGCATACCTTCGGCTTTTCGCCTACAGCTGGCGAAATCTACGTCGATGAACGCGCGCGCAAGCACCGATGGGACATTTCAGCGGTCATGGTCCTCACGGGCAACGCGATAGGTGTGGTGGCCATACGCCTCACGAAACTTATGGGGGACAAGCTGCTCGAGAAATCCGGTGTGAGGTGGGAATCCGAAGACGAGCGCGAAGACCTTGTCAGCGCCATGGTAGGCGAGCTTGTCAATATAATTGCGGGAAACGCCTCGGGAAAGCTTATTGACTTTAATATCGAGATTTCCGTCCCCATCGTAGTGCAGGGAGAGCATCACACCGTGTCCTGGCCCGACCAGGCTCCCATCATCGCTGTTCCCTTCTCGACACCCTTCGGCCCTTTCCTGGTGGATATTTGCCTCATTGAATTGCCGAAACAATATCAAAAGACGTAATGAGCCACTCTCACTCAATAACTTTATTGATTGAAAGTCAATGCTCACATTGTTTCTTATTTAGAGAAGGCAATTTCATACTTTAATTACCTGAATCGCAACCCGGCGCTATCCGCCTTCTCGATATTTGATCCGTTGAATGCTTGATAATATAAACATCTTTAGATCTGTCAGAGAATTGAACTGCTCAATAAAAATGCCCGCCTCAAATATTCCAGGGCGGGCATATATTCCTCATTGATTGAGCATCTTCAAGATATCTTTCGCGTCCTCAGAATGCCGATACGCATCTTCCATCCGAGCAATGGACTTCGGCCGTCGTCCCGAAATCTTTACCGCCCTGCCTTGCTTTTTCTGCTTGACGAATTCTTTAATTTCACTAAGTGAGAAGGGCCTTAGTCCGACTACCTTGCCAGTGGCCTTTTTCGCTCTTGCGTCCCGGACTTTGGGAGCAGATTCGATGCTCTCATTGAACAGACCCTTATATTGGGCTTTAATAGAATCAGCTTCTTTGACGAGGCTGTCATATTGTTTCTTTAGGTCTGCCTTCGCGCCTTTCTTGATGGCTTCAAGCTCCCCTTGCTTCTTGAGAAGTTCGGCGAAGCTCCCTTTGGCTCTCCGGGTGTAGGCTCGGGTCTTCCTGGCCACAGGAGCCTTGACCTCGGGTGCTTTCGCGGCAGGTTTGGCGGCGGGCTTTACTATTTTTGCTTTTGGCTTCGCAGTAAATCCAGTTTTCACTTTTGCAGCCGATTTAGCTCTGGCTACTTTAGGCTTGGACGGACTCTTTGGACTCGCAACTTTGGCTTTCTTGGGCTCAGGCATCGATACACTCCTTGAAAAGTAATGAATCTGCGATAGAACTAATCTCGTATAAATCTATCTTAGTTTCCCATTTTAGGAAAGAGAGGAATTCATAGCCTTATTTTTTAGCAAGATGGAGAAATAGGTTTGAGTCTCATGAGCGTAGAGGATATGGACTTTTCGATCTACCGAGATTAGAGGTGCTTTTCCGAGATGTGGGCGAGCCGTGAAAAGGCCCGAATCTCGGAGCTGTAGCCTCCCGCTATTTTCCCCAATCCCCTCCCGCGTTTCTTTCCTCACCCGGATCGCCCAATCGTCCTTCCGCGTCGAAACCGAGGGCGGCCTCGTGCTTGCCGTCGATCCGTTAACCCCCTCCGCGGCGTGGACCAGGGTCGATGTGGTGCTGGTCACCCACCCCCATGCCGACCGCTTCAACGCCGCCGTGGTCCGTTCCCTGCTCAAGGAAGGAACGCGGGTCGTCGTCCCCGCGTCGGTCCATGCCTCCGGTGCCGACCGGAGACTGGCCACCGATGCCCTGGCCCCCGGGGAAACCAAGATCGTGGGGCCGATCACGGTGACAGCCGTTCGGGTCTACAACCTGGGCAAGCCCATGCATCCCCGGAACAAGGACTGGTTGGGGTAGGTGTTTACGGTCGATGGTCCGAAGGTCTACCACGCCGGCGACACCGATCTCATCCCCGAAAAGGAGGACCTCACGGTCGATGTCGCCTTGTTGCCCGCCGGGGGACTGGCCACCATGAACGCCACCGCTGCCGTCCAGGCCGCCGGCCTGGTGCACGCCGTCGTGGTGGTGCCCATGCACTATGGCAAGATCCCCTTCTCCGGGGGCGCGGGCCGAAATCCGGTGCGGAGATCTAGTGGGCTGATGAAGTTTGGACAAGCTTCGGGTTCGTCGCAGCGTGGAGGTACGGTCCATTGCGAAAATTACGTAGAATCCACATATCATGACGACGTTAAACCGGTAAACTTTCTCATTGGCCTAACGCATATTAAGATCCTTCACGACTGTGATCGTGCTTGAAACCATTCCCATACTGCAAACATATTTAATAGTCCCTTCTTGAATAGCCGTGAATTCGTTTATGTTGTCCCTGGTTCGAGTTGTTTGCGAATTCCATAAATAGGAATCGTGAGCAAACTATTGCAGCTATTCAGATCATTGATACTCGCCCTGGTAACCCAGTGGACAGGGGTCCCCTTCTGCACAACAAAGGGAAGGTATTTATCTTCTCCAATTGCTGTGATTATTGAATGAACACCATTTTCTATTTTTCGACTCTGACGGAATCGGGTTGCACGAGCGGCGGATTGGCGCAGGCTCCGAATAGGTTTAAGCCGAGTGTGAACATCATGAGGCCGACACGGAATCGCGTTTTCTTACTTTCCTCATTTTCGAGATCATATTCGTCTCCTACTATCTTGACTGGCGAAAAAGCCATTCCCTCATTTCGGCATCCGCGTAGGCAGGGACCCACGCATAATGCTCGTTAGGATAAAAATAGTACTCCGAAGGATACTCGGTGTATTTCGGATTGCCTCCCGCGGCCAGCATGGCAACGAGCGTGTTCGCGGCAAAACTGACTGGAATGCCCCGATCTTTGACAGCGTGGAAAACCCAGACGGGAGTCTTGGCCAAGATCGACAGCTTGTTTGGGTCGCCACCGCCGGCCATGGGTACGAGCGCGGCGAAAGTATCGGGGTGAGCCAGGGCGATGTCCCACGTGGCGAACGCGCCCATGGATAAGCCCGTGCAGTAAATGCGATGTCTGTCGATATTGTATGTCGCGAGCACGTGCTCGAGCAGATCGTAGGCGGCCTTCAGTTGCGGCTGCGGCGCAAATGGAGCCGAAAGCCCGGAGCTCATGAGGGACGTCCAACCCCATCGCCCCCATCTGCCTTTCGCGAAAGCGATCTCCGAGACTGTTGGGTCATGGGGACACTGGGGCGCGAGGACGAATGCCGGATGCTTTGCCTGCTCATCGGGCTTTGCCCAAATCGTCGCTCCTTGGGAGCCGTAGAGCTGGCGGTCGTTGTCGCTGCCCATGTCGAAAGCACCATGGAGGAACAAGACGAGCGGATAGGGCTTGGTCGGATCGCAGCCCTTAGGGACGAAGAGGCGATAGTTGATCGTTAAGTTGGTGGCCGGATCCGCGAAACTCAGCTTGAGGAAGCTATCAGCCACGGGTTGGATGTTCTCGCGCCTCACGTGGATGAGGTAAAGGGTGGAGGCGCCATCCGCGCCGGCGAGCCGCAAGGGGATATCGTTGTTTCCTACCGCGATGCGTACTATGGAAACCGCGCCAGGGCGGGAGGCTCTTCCGTTTACCGTAAGTTTGGCTTTGGACCTAGAGTTGATGATTGGAATAATGCGTATCGTATCGATATCACTTTGAACCGCAAGAGAGTATTCGACGATATCCGGAGAAAAATCGGGAGCAATCGCAGTTCCCCCTCCCGTGGTTACTTTAACCTTGAGGTCCGTTAATTTAGGCGGACCGGGACTCGCCGCAACCGAGGCTTCAGCAAAAGAGAAAAGTGAGGCAAGAAAGACAATTCCAGAGAAAATCCATTTCCTTGATCGTCCGATTACAACCATATCCGTCTCCTTGATGCGGCGAATATGATCATCCTAAGTGGATTGATCCATCGGCCGAGATTCCTGTTTTCATTCTCGATCGAATAGGAAGGGTCTAGGACACCCTTCCTAGGAATTGGATGTGGTTCTTGGCGGTGCGAAGGAAGATGAAGAGCTTCACGGCGATTTCATCGTTCCCAAGGCTTTGAACGATGAGGGGAGCACTGCGTTCTCTTTTTCGACAAAAATAGAGGGGGCGTTATTTCAGGATAGTCTACGCCAAGGCTAGCGCCGCGAGGAGGATCCAGCCTCTTTCATTTCGAAGCGAGCTCGGAGAAGACGGCCACGATAGTGGAGGGAATATTCCTCGTCTTTTCCCGGAGGGACTCTATCGAGGGCATCTCGCCGCGGCAAGGGGCGCTTCCCCCGACCCGGACCTCACCAGCCCATCATACCTTGCCCGTATCCACCCATCATCCCGCGGCCATATCCGCCGCCCATCATGCCGCCGCGGGTTCCCGGCGCCCCGGCGCCGAAGCCCCCGAAGTCGTAGCTCTTGCCGTTGATCGTGGCCCTACTGACGGCGAAGTAAGGCTTGTCGCCGCTCGAGGCGGGCGCGAAGGAGTAGCCTTCGACCTTGAGCGTCGTTCCCTGCTTTATCCCGTCGGTGTAGGCGTAGAAATAGAAATTCGGGAAGCCGAGGATGTAGGTGGCGTCCTTCGTCTCCAAGACGGGATCGGCATCGATGAAGCCGAGTTTCCCTTCGAGGGTCTTGGACCGACTCGCGGCCGGGTTCCCGAGCCTTCCCCATCCGTACATCATCCCGAAGCGGCCCATGCCCCAGGGGCCGCCGAAGCGTACGCCGTTCAGGCCGCCGTTCCTCAAGCCCATCTTCGATAGTTTGAGTTCTGATTGTTATATACCAGAAACACTTATACCCTGTGGATAATTCTTTGGCACTACATACCCTGGATATCAGGGAGCGGAACTGCCAGCATTCCGCGGCACTCAACCGTGTGCCGTTGGGGGGACCGCTACGCCTGCGGCTTTCAGCACCGCGCCACAGGCGCCGCGAACATCGGTCAGTAGGAACCACGGTTCGCCCTCGACTTCTACTTCAACCTCTTCGAGCGCGCACAGATCGCGCTTGATATCGTCCCACGCGCACTTTTGATCTCGCGCCGCGAGCCGCGATTCGAGCTCCTTCAAGAGCACAAGGGCCACGGAGCTGCAGAACACGTGGCCACGGATCGTGTCGTCGACCTTGTGATAGATGGGTCTCGTCGAGAGCACGCTCCTTACCGAGCGGAATAGGTCCTCGACCATCCGCAGTTGCTTGTATTTCAGCGCAACCTCGGCGGCGCCCAGGTCGGTGTTCGTCCTCAAGACCCACATGCCATCGTAACGACTCTCATCCTCGATCCGCTGCCCATCGATCGCGAAGTGCTCGCCGCCTGCGATCTTCAGAAACTTCCGGCTCCGGCCTGGCGGTCGGACAGGAGATCGTGGTGTGGAACGGACATTGAAGCTCTTCGGGGGCAGGACGGTCAGATTATTGCCCTGCTTGCGGGTGCGAAATGTTCGCACTTCGTCATGCAGCTCGAGGTGCAGAGGCCATTCTCCTCGACATGGTCGAATTGGACCTGTTCAGGATTCGGAATCGGCTTCACCATATCCTGCCACTTGCTACAATCGAGTGTCTCCTGTCAATGGCGGCTTTTACAAAGTCGCACAATCGCGCTAAACCACGATCAGGGTACTGGACGGATCTCCGGCCCTATGCCTTCACATTATCGTGCGTGTCGCCGCGCCCCGACAATCTACATTTCCGCTTCTGGGGCGCGCCGGTCCAGCCAGGCTCAATCGCTAGCCCAGACTGCCATGAAGTAACCGATAGGAACTGTCATCCCGGCCTAGGCAGTGGTTTTTGCCGACCGGGGCAAATTTTGCATCGGTCTGGGTAACTTGGCAATGCTGGTTGGACGATGGTTCCTGAAACCTTAGCAACGTCAAAATCAGCCAACGTTAAGCGCGAACAGTGACGGCTGTCAAGCACATACCCGAGTCGGGTCAGATAAGTCCGGATTCATAGCGCCCTTCTTGTCGGAAATCCCATACAGTCCAGCCAAAGCCCGACGCGTCTCCCAAGTAAAACGCCGATCTGCGTATTGGCCTTAGTTACCCGGATTGCTCCATGAGCAGTCTGAGCTTCCCTGCCTTCCTAAGGATGGTCGCGAACAACTACCGCGATACGGCGACTTCAGCTAGCTGGACGATGATACAGCGGGTGAAGTGGGCTCCAAGTGAATGCCAAGTGTTCTTACCAAATGGCCCATCGAGGAGCTTGTTCTCGGCAATTGCGGTTAACCCGAGTGCGTCGTCCAATTCACGATAAGCAAGCAACCCGGTATCGGAGGTAATCGTTTCGTCATAAAACTCAGATCCTACTTTGCCATCAAAATGGACTCGCAAACCATGTTTTTGGCCATCACCCATTTCAAATGGGAAATGTGGGTTAAGATATGCCATTACTATTGGAAACCGGAGTCCGCAGAATAGGAATATCTACCACCAAAGAGAAAGAATCGACAACTTCGTTAGGCAGACGTCATCGTGCGCGAATTTTCTGCTTATTATGGAACAATATATACCCTTCCAATGACATTCGAGACTATTGACTTTATGAATCATATTGAATAATATTGAAGCAAGGAGCTGATTATGGCTAAGACTATTACCGTAAGGCTTGAAGATAGTATTTACGAAATGTTTAAGAAGGCGGCAGAAGGACAAAAGCGGACAATATCAAACTATATCGAATATGCAACCTTAAACTATCTAGTTAGTGAGACCTTTGTCGATGATGCTGAAATGAATGAAATCCTGAACTTCGAAAAGGATATAAAGAAGGGCATAGCCGATATTTCAGCTGGAAGGTATAAAATAATTGGCTAATTACAAAATTGCGGAGACTGGAACATTTGAAAAAAAGATTAAAAATCAAAAATATAAATCGTTATATAAAAGAATATTAGATTACGTATATCCCATTTTGCGAGAAAATCCATTTTATGGACCAAATATCAAAAAACTAAAAGGTGAGTACAAAGAGATTTACCGATATAGGATTGGTGATTTCAGGCTTTTTTATAAGATATCGGAGGAGACCGTAATAGTATTCATCATTGATATTGAACAAAGAAAAGATGCTTATAAATAAAAAATAATGAGGTGAAATTGCCTGACAACAAGAAGCAATACACCACATTTTGTACAAGCTTCTGCTTCATCGTAGCGTGAAGCTACTTAAAATAAAGCAATGGCCTCAAGTCACCGGTCAGGACAAAGATGGTCCTCGAGGATCCTGCGATAAAGTATTCCTCGTAGCAAAGTTGCTTGCCGGTTCGGTAAGCTCGGGGGACGGGATGCCCCCCTTGGATAATTTGGAAATCACAGTTAAATCAGGAGAGTATCCGTGGACAAATCTAGTCAAAGCGCGGTCTCGACGCCGAGACCATCTGCGGCGGTCGTCTAGCGGAATCTGTCAAGATAGATTTCGCCACATGATGAGAAAAAATCATGCGGACTTTGCGATGTGACGATAGAACGCCTTCACCGGCAAAGCTTGATAGTTCATGGTCTTTGAACGACGCCAGCGAAGGGGATTTTGTCGTCGCGCGGCGGCGATGGTCCGGTTTCGCGCTGCGTAAATATGCAGGGCCTCTCCGGTCCTTTTCTGGCGTGGAGTGATATAGCCGATTCCAGAATGCAGATGTTTCGTGTTGTACCAGTTGACGAAGTCAGCGAACCATGACCTTGCGTGCTCGAGGGAGGTGAATGCCTTTGGGTATCCAACTGTGTACTTCAGGGTCTTCTGCCAGGACTCGATGAAGGCATTGTCATTGCTGCAGCGTGGGCGGGAATAGCTGCGAGCGACCAGCAGGGAGTCCAGGAAGACAGCCAGCGTGATCCCACGCATGGGATTGCCGTTATCCGCATGGACGATTTGAGGACATACTCCCAGGTCACGGATGATGCGCTCGAAGAGTCTTCGGGCGTGTTCTTCGGATTCGGTTGTCTCGATGGTCCGGCCGACGATGCTTCGGTCGAACAATTCGATGATCGAGTAGGCGTAGGTGAAGATCCCGTGGACCTCGGTTTTCAGCCAGGTTATGTCCCATAACCAGACCTGGTTGGAAGGTGATAAACTTGCTTCTAGCGAATTTGTTTCTGCGTGAAGTTGGAACTATAAGCTAGACGAGAGTGATATAGCTCATAGACATATCCGAGGTTTCGACAAGGAAACCATTCGAGGAACTTGTGGAGGTCGAGCAGCCGTGCCAAACAAGCGCGATAATTGCAAGTATCTCCTTAGCCAAATGACGATGACAAACCTTTAGAAGAGGCTGCTCACGATGGGCGCAAAAGTAGTGAGCCATGTTCAATTACGGTTTTCCAGTTTTCCAGATTGGGGAGGTGGCGGCCGTGAGCGATGTTTTTAGTAAAATCCTTACCAAGATCATTCCACTGGGAGAGCTTGATTCAAGCATGGCGTAGTGGTTTTTGGGGAGATATTGTACTTGGCGGTCGGAGTAGTGTTAGCAAATCTAAGTCGGGACTGCGATTTCGTCGACCAAGGCCGTCTAGTGCTATTTAGAATAAATCACGGATTTGGGCGGGGCTATTGACGGCCGATTATTGAGGTGTAAAATAAGTGCAGTTTGGAACAGTTGGACGGATGACCGTGTGGCCTTTGGGTCATCCGGGAAACCTCGATACAAAGGAGGAATGATAAAACGTCAACCGGGAGATAGGTAGAGAAAGTAAGCAGTAATGCAAGAAATCCGCTACAGGAAGGCTATCGTGCGTCGTGCTCACACGTCCGCGAAACCCCAAAGGAGAAATTATGAAGAAAACGGTTGTCATTGTATTGTTCCTGGTCATTTGTGGTGCATTTGGTTTCTCAGAAGGGAGACTCTGGCATACTATACGCTATTCAAATAGTTGGCAACCAACATTTGGGGATGTTCAGGGACAAGAACATAACAATCCAGGACCATTCTCTGCCATCAGTAGTGCTGGCGTCGGAAATCAATTACAGGTTGTTGGTATTGTAAACGGGAGACTCTGGCATACTATTCGTGATGCAAATGGCGGTTGGCAACCAACGTTCGGGGATGTTCAGGGACAAGAACATAACAGTCCGGGACCATTCTCTGCCATCAGTTGTGCTCGTGTCGGAAATCAATTGCAGGTTGTTGGTATTGTAAACGGGAGACTCTGGCATACTATTCGTGATGCAAATGGCGGTTGGCAACCAACGTTCGGGGATGTTCAGGGACAAGAACATAACAATCCGGGACCATTCTCTGCCATCAGTTGTGCTGGTGTCGGAAATCAATTGCAGGTTGTTGGTATTGTAATCGGAAGACTCTGGCATACTATTCGTAACGCTGACGGTAGTTGGCAACCAACGTTCGGGGATGTTCAGGGACAAGAACATAACAATCCGGGACCATTCTCTGCCATCAGTTGTGCTGGAGTCGGAAGTCAATTACAGGTTGTTGGTATTGTAATCGGAAGACTCTGGCATACTACTCGTAGCGCCGACGGTAGTTGGCAACCATCGTTCGGGGATGTTCAAGGACAAGAACATAACAATCCGGGACCATTCTCTGCCATCAGCTGTGCTGGAGTCGGAAGTCAATTACAGGTTGTTGGTATTGTAAACGGAAGACTCTGGCATACTATTCGTTACGCTGACGGTAGCTGGCAACCATCGTTCGGGGATGTTCAGGGACAAGAACAAAACAATCCAGGACCATTCTCTGCCATCAGCTGTGCGGGAGTCGGAGATACAATGCAAACGATTGGAATCAGCCAATAACAAGAAAGCCTTAGTGGGGGCCGGAATATGTCAAGATAGATTGCGCCAGGTGTCACGGCGCACATTAATTTGACTTAATTTCGCGCGCTTTCCTGCCTCTCGAATTCCGTTGACAATTAATGCGCGATGCCCGGACCAGGTCCGGGCATCGCGTTTTTCAAAGAGTCTCAGTGGTGACGATGCCGACATGCTCTGCGGTGACGACGGGGCACTTCTCGCCCGCGGCGGCGAACATTGCGCCGCGGGCGAGGATGCCGGCTCTCCTGAGTATCCCTCCCGAGCTTTGGTGAAGCGCCGTAATGGCGTCGTAGGAAAAGAGCTCGGCCTTTCCGCCGGAGATGTCGAGATGATGGGCGACATCGGCGGCAATGTGATCGCGCTGGAGGGAGGCGAGGTGGCTGCGGCCCACGACGCGAGAAGCGAAGGGCCGGGAAGTGTGGAAGAGGAGCTTGTCGATGAGGGCGGTCTGTCCCGAGAGGATCATGGGGAGGAGGGTTCGGGAGTCGGAGTCGACCTGGGCGAGGGTATGGAGCTGGGCGAAGACATCGAGGCGGAGGTGGTGAGCTTCGTCGATGATAAGGACCGGGACCTGCTTCTTGGAGGCGAGGTCGGAGAACACGGAGCGGACTATTGCGAGGGTGCGGTCGATGGAGCTTGACCCATCTTCGTCAGTTTGAGTTCTGATTGTTACATACCAGAACTACGTATACCCTGTGGATAATTCTTTGGCACTACAATACCCTGGATATCAGGGAGCGGAACCGCCAGCATTCCGCGGCACTCAGCCAGTGCCGTTGGGGGGACCGCTACGCCTGCGGCTTTCGGCATCGCGCCACGGGCGCCACGAACATCGGTCCGGAGGAATCACGGTTCGCCCACGACTTCTACTTCGACCTCTTCGAGCGCGCACAGGTCGCGCTTGATATCGTCCCACGCGCATTTTTGATCTCGAGCCACGAGGCCGATTCGAGCTCCTTCAAGAGCACAAGGGCCAAGAAGCTGCAGAACACGTGGCCACAGTCCCCGCTCAGGACGAAGGCTTCGCCTGCCAGTTCGATGCCGTCCCCGCATGGTGGATGATCTCTACTGTTTGGGGCCTCGTCAACGGTGCGTCACGGCGCTTCGGCACCTTCTCGTTCGGGGCTGCCAAATGCGCTAGTCCAGGCGTCGCGACCGCCGTTAGCGTCCATCGAGATGACCGGATTCCAATACTCGCGATAGCGCCAAAGCTTTCCCGCCTTGGTTTCAAAAAAGGAGACGTACTTTTGGTTGAACGCCGCGCCGCTCGCCGCGATATGACCTTTGACACCCATCTCCATGCAGACCATCTTGGGGTCGAGCATGGGATAGAGCTTGTGGTATACGATTTCATCTACCTTGATTCTCCCTGCTATCGGTTTCATGTAGGCTAGGATGTCGGGCTTGCCGACATAGCGGCTGCGGCGCCCTGGCGGAGCGAAGGGGAATTCAAGCACTCCGTCATCCGCGAAAAATCCGATAACTTCCTCCCAACTCTCCTGAGAGAAAAGTGGTAAAGCCATTTCAACGATGCGCAATGTCGCGGCGCGTTCAATGTCGTCGGGTGTCGAGTCCATATTGACCTCCTGGTCATAGAAGACTAGAATCGGAATCATGATTCCGTTTCTACTATACGGAACTGTGATTCCGTTTGTCAAGGTTCTCTTGGGACTCGAGTGGAGCGATCAAAATGAACAGTGCTGATTCTCCGCGTCCTCTACGTTCGGATGCTCGCCGCAACAAACTTCTGGTTTTGGCAACAGCCCAGAAAGTCTTTGCCGAACAAGGACTTTCGGCACCAATGGATGAAATCGCCCGTCAAGCCGGCGTTGGGGTCGGAACGCTGTATCGACACTTCCCGACTAAGGAAGCTCTGTTCAAAGCTATTGTTATCCTGCGAATGGAAGCCATGGTAGAAGAGGCACGAACATTGTCATCTTCTATGGATCCGGGCAAAGCCTTCTTCGACTATTTCTCTCGGATGATTCGAGAAGCCAAAGGCAAGAAAGATCTCTTGGACGCTCTACCCTCCGTTGGAATAGATATCAAATCCTCATTGACCGAAAGCTCTGGTGAATTTTGGAAGGTGATCGAAAAACTCCTCGTCAATGCCCAAAAATGTGGCGCTGTCCGCCGCGATATTGGCATTCAGGAAGTAGAACGTCTCTTGACTGGACTTATTCGGGCCTTTGATTTTCACGCTCCAGGCGAAAAAAAGGTTCGAGAAAATCTTATTTTAGTCGTAATCGACGGCTTGAGAGCGCGATAGGCGACTCATTCCGAAAGAGGTGTCGAATTGAAGGCTCAGATATACTATTTCACCGGTACGGGAAATTCGTTTGTGGTAGCAAGGGGCGTCGCCGAACAGCTTGAAGGCGACCTGATCGCCATACCTTCCGTTGTTGACGAAGAAAGCATTCGGGCCGAAGCCAAAATAATCGGGGTCGTATATCCGGTTTATATGCGGGGAGTGCCCCTTATTGTGAAACGTTTTGTCAAAATACTCAGGAACCTTGAAGGTCGCTATATTTTTACGATTGCCACTTGCGGAGGAAAGGCAGGAGCAACCATAAACATCTTCAAAAAAGAGATAGAAAGGAACAAAGGGAGTCTAGCCGCGGGTTTCGTAGTGCGAATGCCGGGCAATTACATACCCATGTATGGCGCCATCGAGGAAGAAAGACAGCGAAAGATGTTTGAAGATGTCGAGGAAAAAACTCAGTACATCGTCAAGTACGTTTTCGAAGGTCAACGAGGCGTCAGGGAATTCGGGAAAGGATTTTCCAACTCCTTTCTCGCACGTATCGTTTACCATCTTGTCTCACCGAATATTCCTAAGATGGATAAACGGTTTTACGTCGACGACACTTGCAGTCATTGCGGGATCTGCGAGAAGGTCTGTCCGGTAGACAATATCGATTTGGCCTACGGAAAACCCTTCTGGAAAGGACACTGTGAACAATGCCTGGCATGCTTGCAATGGTGTCCGGAAACGGCGATTCAGTTCGGAAAGACCACCGCCGGCAGGACACGGTACCATAATCCGAACGTGAAACTTCCCGATATGATCTCGATACGCGATCGTCGGCTATAGCCGGTCAACTTTCGCCATCTACCTCGCCCCATGCCCCCTCCGTCGAGGACCCTGGGTTACAAAAACACTCGTTTTGCCGCTTCGAGAGCCGCATCCTCGGAAAACGCTCGCGATCGACCACGCGATTATCTTGGAGCTTTGTTTTCCACACCAATCAGCACATAATAATGAATGACGCGCTCGCGCGCGAAAAGGAGTCAAATCCGATGAGAGCGGTGACTTTGGAGCCGGGAGGTGTCCTTGCGATCAAAGAGCACAAAGATCCTGAACCCGGTGTCGGCGAGGTACTTGTGCGCATCCGTGCCGCAGGTTTGAACTATGCGGACTTGGGGCAGAGGATGGGCGCGTATCCCCCGCCTCCCGGCTCGCCTCCGGACATTCCCGGACTGGAACTCGCGGGCGAGGTGGCGGCTGCCGGGCCATCGGCGGGGCGCTTTTCCATAGGGGACCGGGTTATGGGTATTGTGGGAGGTGGTGCCCAGGCGGAACTCCTGGCCGTCCACGAACGCCAGCTGATGCCTGTGCCGGATTCGCTGACCTGGGAGCAGGCAGGCGGATTTCCCGAGGCCTTCATCACCGCCCATGATGCTCTCTTCACTCAAGCGGGGCTGCGGCCCGGGGATCGCTTGCTGATCAATGGTGCGGCCGGTGGCGTCGGAGTCGCGGCGGTTCAGATGGCCGCTCTTGCCGGTGCCGAGGTGATCGCTTCGGTCCGCAACCCTCACAACCGGGACGCGGTCCTTGGCTTGGGCGCCCAAAAGGCCGTCGATCCCGCGGAGGCCGAATCGAACGGCCTCTTTGACGTAATCCTGGAACTGGTCGGCGCGGGCAATTTCGAGTCGGATCTTCGTTCGCTAAACCTTGGGGGACGGATCATAGTCATTGGCGCGAGTTCGGGCGCTGAGGCAAGGCTCGATCTTGGGCTGCTAGGACAAAAGCGAGCCACAATCCGTAGCAGCATGTTGCGAAGCCGACCGCTGGAGGGCAAGGCGGTCGCGAGCCGGGCTGTCGAGCGGGAAGTCCTCCCATTCGTAGCGAGGGGAAAGATCACGGTACCTATCGCGGCGACGTATCCGTTCGAAGAGGTCAACGTCGCCTATGACTCGTTTCGCGGCAAGGGAAAACTTGGGAAAATCGTCCTACTTCCGTCGCCGCTATCGTCTCGCTAGTCGCCGAGCGCGCAGTCCTTCCCGGAGGGGCATAGACTATCGGGCTCCCGGCTTATTTGAAGTCGAAGTCCAGCTCGGTTCCCGGCGTCACGGCCGCGCCCGCCGCCGGGCTCTGCCGTACCACCTAGCCCTCGCCGCTCATCCTGATCCTCAGGTCCCTGCGCGAAAGCAAGGGCATGAGAAGACGCTTCGGCCTGCCCGCGAGGGATCGAGGTGAATCGGGTAGCCGTATTTTGTCTTTTCCCGGAGGGACTCGATCGTGGGCATCTCGGCGCGGCACGGGGCGCTTCCCCCGACCCGGACCTCACCAGCCCATCATGCCTTGCCCCTATCCACCCATCATCCCGCGGCCATATCCGCCGCCCATCATGCCCCATGAATGCCTCCGGTCCCCTGATCATCGTCCGCAGCAACCGCCGCCGCCTCCTCCGGCAGATGCGCGGTAGGCTCCGATCTCGGCCTTGATCCTCCCCATGTCGACTTTGGCGAGGTCGTCGACGGTCTTCACGTAGCCGTGGAGCATCCCCATCGAGCATTGGAAGGTGAAGTCGGCCGTTATCGGAATGGGCGGCGTCTCGAGCTGTCCTCGGGACAGATCGAGACCGCCGTTGTACTCGGGGAAGACGACCTGGCTGGTGCAGGCGGTCAGCCCCTGGACCTTGAACTTGATGATCGCCTTCATGCCTCTCTGGAGAACGAGGGCCGCGGGCGAATAGCCCATTCCGGTTACGTTGACGCTTATCTCCTGGACTCCGTCTCTGATGACGGGAACGCCGATGCTGTCCACGGGAACCCTGCCGCCCGCGAAAGCCGGGTTGCTCGCGCCCGAGCAGCAGCCGCCCAGACCCTGCGCGTTCCCCTGAAGGGGACCCTGGCCGAGGAGATCGCCGCCCTGATCGGGCGGCAGCGAAGCGGCCTTGCCGAGATCCGGCACGACGGTGATCCTGCTCCTGATCATGCCCATCCAGCAGCTGTAGGCGATGACACCTTCCTTCCCCGGCGTGAACTCCACGAGGTTGTCGCCGGGAACCAGCGTCTTCTGGATGCCGTAGGCCGGCACGGTGACCGGGTTGTTGCAGCCGTTGAGGTCATCGGCGGTCACGCGGATGATCCATTTGAGCGGAACGCCCGCCTGGACGACGAAGGGCAGATACTGGCCCGAGGCGAAGACCGTGGTGATGGTCTGCGTGCCGCCGGAGAGTGTCGCCACGAGTGGTGTCTGGGCCTGTCCCGGTGCATCCGAAACGGGACTGGCCTCGGCGAGGGCGCCGCTCGCATCCGCACGCGCGATACCCGAAGAACGGGAAGGCAGCTCCGGTAGGGCGATACCCGCCAGCGACGCCGCCCTCGCGAAGGTCACGACGCCGAGGAACATCACGAGTACGGCACTCGCCCTCACCATGATGGGCACGACCTTCCTGGGAAGGAGGGCGGCGGCCAGGCCGAAGACGAGCATGAGAGGGACGGTGCCGGCGGAGAAGATGAACATCGAGAGGGCCCCGGCAAAGGCGCTGCCGGTCCCGAGGGCATAGAGCTGCATCGTCTGCAGGGGTCCGCAGGGCATGAGGCCGTTGAGGACTCCCACCGCGAATGGGCCGCGCTTACGGAAACCGGCGCCGAAGCGGCCGAAGGCGTCCCGAAGGCCCGCGGGGAGGAGCCGGGAGGCGGAGGGGATCTTCGAGATGATCCCGAGCATCTTGAGCCCCAGGACGACCATGAAGAGGCCGGCCGCGGCGGCGATGATCCCCTTTACGATCGGCGAAAAGCTGAAGGCGGCGCCGAGCGCGCCCACGATCGCGCCGACTATCGTGTACGAAATCACGCGGCCGCCGTTGTACAGGAGGCCGGGGCCGAGGCGCTCGAGCCTCTCGGCCCGCGGCGCCGCGCTCGAGTCAGGTCCCGCGGGCCTGAGGCTCTGCGACAGGGCTATGCCCCCGCACATGGCGACGCAATGGACCGAGGTCAAGAGGCCGATGACGAAGAGCATGCCGTAGCCGATGGACGCGTCGATCTTCGGCAAGGCGCTGAATAGTCCCGCCTGAGTCGCGATCATATAGACCGCGACCAGTACGACGCCGATCCCCAAGGCTATCATCGTCCCCGCGGCGCTCTTCTTATCCTTGACGACATAGCCTATCTTCTCGATGGCCGCCTTTAGAGAATCGACGGAGACCTTGGCTTCGTCGTAATCCACCACGGCGGTCCCGCCTTTGAGATTCGCCTTGGCTTCGATCACACCATCGATTTTACGGAGGGCCGAGGCTATCCTCGCCTCGCAGGAAGAACAGGTCATGCCTTCCACGAACAATGTCGTCTGTCTGCTGGCCATCGCGGCTACCTCGCTCGGATTGATGATTTACCGGATGGAACCATACAGGGCCCTCGTGAACGCTGTATGAACGCCGGACGCTCACTGTATGGAATCGTCTGCCAGAATTGCGGCAATCGCTTCCGTATAGACCAGATCGAGAAGATCAAGGGCGGCTGCAATCCCGTTCCGATACTCAAGGAGGACACGACCGATCTCGAGGCTTCGATAGGGTTATCCAAGCACTACCTCGCGAGCGTCTCCCCCTACTTCAGGATTTGGAAGAAGAACCTAGCCGACTGACGAAGTCGCAGGGTCGGGAAAGCCCGCGCCCGATCAGGGCGCGGGCAATTCGATCCAACTGGAGAGCTCGGCCGAGCGCGTCGTCGCTGGCAACGCCAGGCTGATGGGATGCGCAGAGCTGGTGGAACCATACAGAACACTAGACAGAAGCACTATCATCGACGACCGAGGTCAGGTGCCTGATCTGCGTGCTTAGGTATCGTCTTGGGGAACATCCCAGGACTCTTTTGAAGGCGGCGCTAAAGGCACTCTCGGACTCGTAACCGAGAGACGGCGCAATCTCGGAGATGGGATCATGGAAGTCCATCAACCGTTCCGTTGCCTTGAACATCCGCCATTGGGTCACATATTCTATGGCCGAACTGCCGACTGTCGCCTTGAACCTCTGGGCGAAAAGAGAACGGGACATTCCCGCTATCGCGGCTAATTTCTGAAGAGTCCAGCGTTCAGCCGGGTCACCATGGATGGCGATCAGAGCACGGCTGATTTTTTCGTCGGAAAGAGCGAACAACCACCCGGAAATGCCGTTGGAGCCTTCAGACAAGTAGACTCGTAGAGCCTGAATCAGAATCAGGGAGGCGAGGTGCTGTTCCACTAGGCTGCTGCCGGGTCGCGAGCTCCGAAGCTCACGCATCAAAAGATCCAGGGACCAGTGAAAAGCGGGATCAATCGACTCCTTGCGGATGTGAACGACGGAAGGAAGGAGATCGAGGAGGACATTGGCATGGGGGCCCGAGAGGAGAAAGTGTCCGCCGAGGGTCAAGCTGTCTCCGCCTCCGTTGAGAGTGACGATGTCACCGTTATGCCTGATCGCCGACTTAAAGACCGCCACGTCGGTGGCCGGCAAGGACGGGTCGGTCGTCAGACAACACGGCTCTCCTCCGGTGAGCAACACACAGTCTCCTGCATCGAGGCGCAGCGCTTCCGGCCTCCCCTCTACCAACAACCAAAACTGACCCGAGACGAGAGCGTAGTACTTGATGCCTTCAAACCGGGGAAACTGCACCGAATGGGCTCCTCCCACATCAAAACCGCTGCAGGTATAGCTGTGAGGCTTGAGAAGCGAAATGACATCGGAAAGCGGATCCACGAGTCCTCCTGGACGATCCCGACGATAATTTGGACTCAAGAATATGGATCGTAAGAAGTCAATGTACTATTTTCCTATTAAAGGAGACAAACACATGCCATTTACCGATTCATATAATTCAAAGCCGCTCACGGGGGTCTCATTGCCCCTGAGTTTCAGTGCCCTCGCGATCCCGCACGAAGGAGAACCCGTGAGTCTGCAACGGAAGACGATTCATTCACTGGCACCCGACGAACTTCTTGTTCGGGTGGACTTTGCCTCGATCAACAATATGGATCCCCTCATCGCGAAGAGGAATATCTTTCAGCTTCCTGCCCCCTACGTTCTGGGTTTCGACTACAGCGGGGTGGTCGTCAAGCTGGGAAGTGAGGGCCCAAAAGGGTTGCGCGTGGGGGATCTGGTTCTCGGCAGCACCCACGGACTCGGAGGCTGTTACGCCGAGTATGCGGTCGTCAAAAACCGTCCCGAAGACATTGTACAACGGGGGCGTGTGCCTGCGACCGAAGCCAGCACCTTCGGGATTGCCTTTCTGACGGCTTACGAGAGCTTGATCCTATCCGGGGACATCCAGCGCCACCACGGCAAGTGGATCTACATTGCCGGAGCTGGTGGTGGCCTTGGGCACTTTGCGGTTCAGATGGCCAAGATCCATGGGCTCAAGGTCATTGGTTCCGCCGGCAAGCCGGCGACGATAGACCTTCTTCGCCGACTTGGGGTTGATCATGTCATCGACTATTCCAAACAGGACGTGTCCGAAGAAATCCTCAAACTGACCAAGGGACAAGGAGTTGATGTGGTCTACGAATCCACAGGTTCACCATCGTCCTTCCAGCAGTCTTCGGCGGTGATTGCCTCGGGCGGGGAGTACATCCGTTTAGGAACCCCGATGCAGCTGAAACAATTCGGGAAGCCGGACCTGTCCTCGGTGGTCGAGGCGCGAGGGGCCAAAATGGTCATCGCCGATCTTGCGAGATATTCAAGGGATCCCGAATTCCAGAGCCAAAAAGCGAAGGTAGCCGAGGGTTTGGAACAGGCCGTGCGATGGACGGAGGAAGGGAAGCTCAAGGCCGAAATCACCAAAATCGTTCCGTTTGATCCTGTGGCCTTGCAGCAGGCCTTCGAGGCCTTTTCCCGGGGCGAGATCAACGTGGGCAAGGTCGTTGTTAAGTGCTCCGAATAAGGAGTGAATTGTCGGACCTCAATGCCGGGCAGACCTAGCAAAGGACGCACCTCCGAGCCCCGAATCGCCGACCTCGATCCGCCCCGCGGGACTCCGCAATCTCGGAGGCTATGGCCAGCTTGACATACAATCCCGACGATGTAAAATCGGGGTTGGCGACGGCCCGTTCAATGCCGATGGCGCTATCGGCCGTCCATCCGGCTCGAAGAAGAGGTTGCCAGATGGCCCAACTCGGAAACAACGAAATCGTTCCGGGCTTCGACGATGGGAGAGACGGCGGGATATCGATCATTCTCGAGCGGACTGAAGTAGAAGCGCGCTGCCTGAAAGTCCATCTCGCCGGGCGCATCGACAACTATAATTCGTCGTATTTCAAAAACTCGGCGGACAAGCTGATCACCTCCGGGTTTCCCTATCTCGTGTTCTGCTGCGCGGGCCTGAGCTACGTATCGTCGGCCGGCATCGGCGCGTTTTCGAAAATACGCGAAGCGGTCAAGGCTCAAGGCGGCGAGATGTTCATGGTCGACCTGCAACCCCAAGTCTACGAAGTGTTCAAAATTCTCGGATACACGAATTTCTTCTCTTTCAGCGATACCGCCGATGACGCCATCGAGCATCTCCGGAAATACGCCGAGCGGCCCCCTTCGGCATCGGGACGGTTCCCCGTCACTTTCCTCTGTCCCAGCTGCTCGACGAAGCTGAAAACGAAGAAGCCGGGGAAGTTCATATGCTCGTCGTGCAAGACTCGCCTCGTCGTGGACGAGAACGGAGGGGTGAGGATATGGTCGGAGGACGACGAGCTCGGCGGAATGTACTCTCCTAGATAGAGGCGCGCCCAATCAAAGCCAACTTGCTAGGCCTCGCTTTGGCGCGTAAGCTCGGGAAGCCCGATTATTTTCCTTCCTGGGCGGCCCAAGGGCAATGCACCACATCGGGAAGTCCTTGTTTCGTATTCTGATACTTGCAATTTATTCTTCCATTCTACATAATCACGTTATCATCTTTTTTTAGCGAGGTTTTTTATGCCTAAAGCCAATCCATTAGCCAAGGCCGCGAAGAAATTGTACTCTCTCCAGACCAAATCGGATAAGCTCAACTCCGAGATTACGGCGCTCGCCGCTTTCGTTGCTGCCGAAGCAAAGAAGGCTTCGCCTACCGCGTCTAGCCCAACCGGCAAGACCCCAGCTAAGGCCAAAGCCCCGACCCGAGCTGCAATTAAGAAAGTCGGTCTTACTAAATCCAAATAGCATCGAGCCCGGCTTCGCGCCGGGTCCGATGCTCCCTATCAGGCTGTTGAATCGGCGTTCGCGATAGCGAACACTACAATCCTTCCCTATCCGATCTACGCAAAGCGCAATGCTTCGAGTATTTCAACAGCCTGCTAGGGATCTGTAACTCTTGTATCTATCGATCCGCTGGTTCGAGCAGAGAGCATCTCGTTGATTCGGAGAAGGGACTCATACCCCGCAGCTCGCTGCGTACGACGCTTCAAAGTACAGGGGTATGAGGCCCTCATACAATAAATTTCCTTACCGAGCGAACGATACCTCGCAGCTCGCTGCGAGGTCGTTCATTCAATGCTGCATAGCGAGCTGATCCCAGTCGGCCTCAATGATAATCGCTGTGTTTATCATCATGCTGATTATCATGCTGCTCTTGTCTCCGGTCATCTCTCGGATGGTCACGGTCCCGCGAGTGTCCGAACATAATGCAGCCGGAGAGAGAAAGTACGATGGCTCCTATAATGAGTAGCTTGCTCATTTTGTCTCCTCTGAATAGAACCTGAACTCTCCACATTCCATTTTACTACACATTACCTATATTTCCGGCAGATATACGGAGAAAACTCATCGGCTTGATTCCCAGGCTTCTTCGGTGGATAACTTAGAGGAGAGGTTCCGGGGATGAAAGACTTGGCAGTACTCCGCCGCCTTTTCGTCGTAGCGAGGGACGAGGCCCGAAGGGCCTTCGATGCCGACAAAAATGCGGGAAAGCCCACGGACTACAACCAGGGCCGCTACGATGGCCTGCAAGAAGCTCTCGAAATCCTCGACGCGTTTGACGAAATGGAGCGCTAGGCGGCCCCATTCGCCTTCGAGTACGGGTTTCGAGGCCTTTGTCCTGCATGATGCGAGGCAGCGCTCTCGGCCCAAGCAACTATGGATTTTCGCGCTTAAATAGGGGCACCACGGCGCCTTTTCGACCCGATGCACGAAAACTTTCCTTGAAACGTCGTTATAGATGCGCAAGTTGCTTCGCGTGCAAGAAACAAAGGAATAGGACTCTCGGTGTTTGCCTGTATCCGGATGCCGCAACCGAATCAAAGGAGTTGGTTCATGAGCCCTGAACCTATTGAGGAGCGTCCAATGGCATTTGCAAACGTCAGAGTCTTCGATGGTCATCAAGTTCTCGAAGATCAGACTGTTGTCATTAAAGGCAAAGGTATTTCTACCGCTAGTAATAATCCAGCCCCGATCGAGGCAAGTGTCATCGACGGACGCGGGAAAACGTTATTGCCGGGACTCATCGATTCCCATGTACATACTGACATGGAAGGACTTGGGGATGCTCTAAAGTTTGGCGTCACCACTGAACTTGAGATGAGCAGAAAGATTCGTTGCCAAGCAAGTGGCACAGGGGGCCGACTACATCAAGATTTTCCTTGAGAACGGCGATTGCATTGGTTTCCCTGGACTTCCGTTGCTTGACGAAGCAACTCTTCGGGCTGCGGTTGTCGAGGCGCATCGAAATGGAAAGCTTGCTATAGTTCACATGACAACCGCTGATGCAACAGAAAAGGCAATCGCGGCGGGAGTCGACTGTCTAGGCCATTTGTTCTTCGACCGATCGGCGACTTCAAAGCTGGTCGCGGACATCAGGTCGTCGGGAATCTTCGTCATCCCGACGCTCGTCACCCTTTCCAGAGCTTTTAAAAATAGTGCCGTCGAACTGGCGAGAGATCGAAGGGTGTCGTCGAAGTTGAGTTCCCAGTGGGTAGAGTCGCTTTCTCGGAGTATGAATGCATATCCCGAAGGAACCATGCGAGATGCATTTGCGACGATTAGGGCGCTTCACGAAGCCGGTGTCGATTTGTTGGCCGGGTCAGACTTGTCTGAACCATTGCCCATTTTGGGTGGACTGGCGCACGGAGCAAGTCTGCATCATGAGCTGCGACTATTCGTTGCCGCCGGTCTTACTCCTATCGATGCGTTACGCAGTGCAACATCCGTTCCCGCTAATCGATTCGGCCTGACCGACAGGGGGAGGATTGTTCCGGGGGCTTTGGCGGACTTGGTTCTCGTCGAGGGGGATCCTACCAAGAATATTTCTGACAGCCTTTCGATCCGTGGAGTTTGGCATCGCGGTGAGCAACTGAGAAAATAAAGCGGCAGACTGCTTGCAATTCGGGAAATGGACAAAGAAGCGTATGGCCATTCAAAGTCGTTTTTTGGCGCCATTCCCCTGTAAGGAAGAAGAAAGCTTTACTATGAAGGCCGCCCCTCCGAGCTCCGAATCGCCGACCTCGATCCGCCCCCCGTGGGCCTTCACGATTTCGGAGGCGATGGCCAGGCCGAGACCGCGGCCTCCCGAATCCTGCGCGCGGGAGCGATCTATCCTATAGAAGCGCTCGAAGATCCGCTCGCGTTCTTCCTTGGGGATGCCGGGGCCCGAGTCGTCGACCGCGATGCATGCGAAGGCGGAATCGGCCCAGACGCTTACCCGGACGCGGCTGCCCGCCGGGCTGTATTTGATGGCGTTCGAGATGAGGTTGTAGACGACCTCGCCGAGGCGCAGGCTATCGGCGACCAGTCTCGGGTTTCCCGAATCGTTCTCTACGACCGTGAGCTCTATCCCCTTGGCGCTTGCCTGCGCCGAGAAGAGCGAGACCGCCTTCCGCGCGATTTCGGGGACACTCACCTCCTTCAAATCCAGCTCGAGCTCTCCGGATTCGATCGTCTCCAGCTCGCGCAGGGAGTCGATGAGGCGGGACAGCCGGATCGTCTCCTCGTGCATCGACCGGAGAGTCGCCGTGTCGAGCGGATAAACGCCGTCGATCATCGCCTCGACGGTGCCCTGCAAAAGGGTGACGGGGGTCCGCAGCTCGTGCGCCGCGTCCGCAATGATCCTCTTCTTGGCCTCCTCGAGCCGCCTTAGCTCCTCGGTCATCGTGTTGAACGAGACCGCGAGCTCCGCCAGCTCGTCCCTGCTCCGTATCTCGACGCGAGTCGACAAGTCGCCCGCGGCCACCCTCCGGGCCGCCGCGTTGAGGGAAGCGAGAGGGCGCGTCACGCGGCGCGTGAAGAGAAGCCCCATGAGGAGGGCGATGAGGCTCGCGCCGAGCGTGGCCCACAGTATGGAGGCCGAGACCGAGTCGAGGAAGCGCTCGTCGACGCCCGTGAGCGAGGAGTCGACCATGGATCCGACCAGGACCGTACCCACTTTTTGGAAGTCGACCCGTATCGAGTAGCCGTGGGCGAGATGCCTGGGCGGGTGGACCGTTCCGAGCAGCTTACCCGAAGTGTCCGCGACGATCACCCCGCGCAGATCGGCCAACGCTACACGGTCGGCTACGAGGCTCCGAATCGTCTCGTAAGGGTAGGCCGCGATCGTCGCGGCTTCGCCTTCGCCGGCGCCGGTTCTGCCGGAGACATCCCCCCTGTCGCCGTGGATGCTCTTGTCGAGGGTCAGGAAGACCTGTTTGGGTATCTCGGAGAGGAAGGTCTGGACATTCTCCCAACCGCCGTTGGCCGCGTAGTACTCGCTCAGGATCGTGGCGTAGGCCTTGGCCTTGGCGGCATCCCCGGAGAAGACGAAGGAACGGAAGAGATTCTCGGTCGTGAGCCGCACGAGCACCAGGGAGGAGAGGGCTCCGACCAGGATGACGGCGAAGAAGAAGAGGGAGAGGCGGTGCCTAAGCTTCATCGGGCCGCTCCAGGAAGCGATAGCCGACGCCGCGCATAGTGCCGATGTAGCTCGGGTCCTCGCTGTCGTCCCCGATCGCCTTGCGGATGTTCTTGATGTGGGCGTCGATAGTCCGCTCGTAGCCTTCGTAGCTGGCGCCCACTGCGCGCTCGAGGATCTCGAGGCGGGTCCACACTCTGCCAGGCTCCCGCATGAGGAGGCAGAGGATGTCGAATTGGATCGCGGTCAGGCTCACGCTCCGGCCGGCGACGACCGCGCTTCTCTTTCTCAGGTCCAGTTCCAAATCGCCGCGCCTGAGCGGAGCGGAAGCGGCGGACTGGTCGGGCGCTGCGGAAAGACCCCCGCCCGAGCTCCTCCGGAGGACGGCGCGGACCCGCGCGACGAGTTCCCTGGGGCTGAAGGGCTTGGAGATGTAGTCGTCCGCGCCCAGCTCCAGGCCGATGACCCTGTCTATCTCTTCGCTCCGGGCGGTCAGGAGGATGATGGGGACCGCGGAGCTCTTTCGCACTTCCTTCGCGATCTCGAGACCGTCCGCGACGGGCATGTTGATGTCCAGGACGAGGCAGTCCGGCGACTCGCTCCTGAAAAGCGAGAGAGCCCGACCGCCGTCGAAGGCGAGGAGTGCCTCGAAACCCGCGGCCTCGAGGTAGCTCCCCACCATCCTGGCGATCTTTTCCTCGTCGTCGGCGACGAGGACCTTGGCGGGCATTCGCGCTCCCTGGCTTCGGGCGGCGGCGCCCGGCATTATTCGATCGCGACCACTTCGTAGCCGGCTTCGGCCACTGCGTCCTTGAGCGCCGAGTCCTCGAAGGAACTCCCGGTGACCACGGCTCTATTCTCGAAGAGATCGACCACGGCGCTGTCGACTCCCGATACTCCGGTCAGCGCGTTCCTGACGTGGGCGACGCAATGATCGCAGCTCATGCCCTCGATGGAAAGTGTCTTCTTCATATCATACCTCCCTAAAACTTACTTATAGGGCTTGAAGCCCTTGAGGCGCAGTGCGTTGGACAGGACGGAGACCGAGCTCATGGACATGGCGGCGGCCGCGAGGATCGGGTTCAGGAGGGGGCCGCCGAAGGCGTAGAGGATGCCTGCGGCCACCGGAATGCCGAGGACATTGTAGCCGAAGGCCCAGAAGAGATTCTGCTTTATGTTCCGGATGACGTTCTTGGACAGCTTGATCGCCGTGGGGACGTCCATCAAGTCGGAGCGCATGAGCACGATGTCCGCGCTCTCCATGGCCACGTCCGTGCCCGAGCCGATGGCTATTCCTATGTCGGCCTGGGCCAGGGCCGGCGCGTCGTTGATGCCGTCGCCGACCATGGCGACCCTCTTGCCCTCCGCCTGGAGCTTCTTCACCTCCGCGGCCTTGTCCTGGGGCAGAACCTCCGCGAGGACGGCGTCGATGCCGACCGCTCGCGCGATGGCCTCGGCGGTCCGCCTCGAGTCGCCCGTGATCATCGCGACCGAGATTCCCATCCGATGCAGGGCCGCGATGGCCTTCGCGCTCGAATCCTTCGCGGGATCGGCGACCGCGATGAGGCCCGCGAACTTTCCGTCGACGGCGATATACATGGGAGTCTTGCCCTCGCCGGAAAGGCGATCGGCGTCGGCCGCGCCGCGGGAAGCATCGACGCCCTCGGCGACGAGGTGGCGGGCGTTGCCCAATAGGACTCGCCTGTTCGCGATCCGGGCCACGATGCCATGGCCAGGTACGGCGGCGAACTCCGTAGCGCCGATGATCGGCGCCCGCCGATCATCGGCCGCGCGAACTACTGCCTCGCCGAGCGGGTGCTCGGAAGCCTTTTCCGCGGATGCCGCGAGGGAGAGGAGGCCGAGCTCGTCGAGGCCGAGGGATGCAAGCTCCGCCCCGGGGACGATATCCGTGAGCTCGGGCCTGCCCTTCGTGATGGTGCCTGTCTTGTCGAAGACTATCGTATCGATTTTATGCGCCGTCTCGAGGGCGGCTCCCGACTTGATGAGGACGCCGTACTCGGCGCCCTTGCCGGTGCCGACCATGATGGCCGTAGGCGTGGCGAGGCCGAGGGCGCAGGGGCAGGCGATGGTGAGTACGGCGACGAAGACGGTCAGCGCGAAGACGGCCGTGTGCCCCAGGAGGAGCCAGGTGCCCGCCGTCACGAGCGCGATCGCGAACACTATGGGCACGAAAATGCCCGAGACGATATCGGCCATCTGGGCGATGGGGGCCTTGGAGCCCTGCGCGTCCTCGACCAGCTTGATGATCCGGGAGAGCATCGTGTCCGCGCCGACCTTGGTGGCCCGGAAGGTGATGCTTCCGTTCTTGTTGACGCTCGCGCCGATGACCTGATCGCCCAGTCCCTTCTCCACGGGGATGCTCTCGCCCGTGATCATGGACTCGTCGATCGCGGTATGGCCGCCGAGGACTTCGCCGTCGACGGGGATCTTCTCGCCGGGGCGGACCATGACCACGTCGCCTGACTCCACTTCGTCGATGGGGATCTCGATCTCGGCGCCGTCGTGGATGACCGTCGCGGTCTTCGGCGCGAGGCCCATCAGCTTCTTGATCGATTCGGAAGTGCGGCCCTTGGTGACGGCCTCGAGGGATTTGCCCAGGAGGATGAGGGTGATGATCACGCCGGCGGTCTCGAAGTATAGGCTTTCGACGGCCTTGAGGTCGCCGGCGCCGATCTGGAACACCGAATAGAGGCTGTAGAGGAAAGCCGCGGAGGTGCCCATCGCGATGAGCGAATCCATGTTGGGCGAGAGCCGGAGTATCGCCTTGAAGCCGACGAGGTAGAAGCGGTAGCCCGCCGCGATCGCGGGCAGGACGAGGGCGATCTCGAGGAGGGCGTAGCGCAGGGGGTAGTCCATCGGCCTTATCGCCCTGGGGAGGGGGAGGCCGAGCATGGCGCCCATGGCGACGTAGAGCAGCGGAATGGAGAAGAACGCGGACACGGCGAACTTGGTCCACAGGACCCGTATCTCGCGCTCCTTGGCCGCCTTGTGCTCGTCCTTCGCGGTACCCGCGGCTCCGGCCTCGGCGATAGCCAGAGGGGTGTAGCCGGCCTTGGCGATCGCGCGCTTGATTTCGGAAAGGCGAACCACTGCCGGGTCGTACTTGATAGAAGCTTTCTCGGTCGCGAAGTTGACCGAGACCGAATCCACGCCGGGCAGCTTGCCGGCGACGCGCTCTATCGTCTTCGCGCAGGCGGCGCAGGTCATCCCGCCTATGGGTATGGCGACCTCCTTCGCCTTGCGGTCGTCAACGGCCTCGTAGCCGGCCTTGGCGACGGCTTTCTTTATCTGGTCGATCGTGAGCCTGCCGTCCTCGAACTTGACCAGGAGCTTCTCGGTCGTGAAATTGACCGCCGCCTCCTCGACGCCCGGCAGCTTCTTGACGGCCCGCTCCGAGGCCTGGGCGCAGGCCGCGCAGGTCATGCCCTTTATCTGGAGTTGAAGAGCCTGCACCATCTTGAGTCTCCTTAGCCTATGTACTTCTCGAGGATCATCGAGATCTCGTCGATCTTCTCGCTGCCGTCCTTGGCCTTGATCGCGTCCGCGACGCAGGTGTTCATGTGCTGTTTGAGGATGATCAGGTTGGCCTTCTTGAGCAGGGCTATAGCGGCTGAGATCTGGTTCGAGACGTCGATGCAGTAACGATCTTCTTCGATCATGCGGGTGATCCCGTCAATCTGTCCGCGGACGGTCTTGAGATGCCCTAGAGCCTTTGAGCTTTCGTGACTGCAGTGGTCCATAAATGCCTCGCTATACCCCCACCCCGTGGGGGAGGGTATAGACAAAAGATAAGCCCGCGGCGAGGCTCCGTCAAGGCTCGAAGTCCGCGGACTGTGAAGGGGATGTGAACGTTCTATGTTTTTTCGCCATAAGCCACATTTCTCCTATCGCGAGCTTCTATGAAGCTTTGCTTCGCGTTTTTCTCGCCGTCTGCTCGAGAGAGCGCCCAGCCGGCCGTGGAGCTCGACAGAGGCGATGAGATCCTACCGCCGCGCCCTCGAGCTCGCCCGGTAGGAACAGGAACGCCGCCACTTAAGAAGGCGGATTACCGAGATTTCCCGCTGAGTTTTCCGCGCATTGTCCCCTTCGGCGTCCTCGCCGCGACTACATGTCGAAGTCGTGTGCGGCGAAGCGGCGTCCGGCGGGGAAGTCCGGACGATCGAGGCTTCGTCGAAGGAGGCAATGGCATGCAGTTTCTCATCCAAAATCGGGGAGTGGAGGAATGAAGAACTTTCTGGTTCTGGGCCTGAGTCTGCTAGTGGCGGGAGCGATGTCCGCCGAGTCGACGACGGTCGATCAGCTGATGATGCTCACCGTGGGGGTGGGCGATGTCGACAAGTCCAAGGCTTTCTATACGCTGCTGGGGTGCAAGGCAGTCCAGGACTATTCGAAGGACGGCCAGCGCTGGGTCACGCTGCAGCTTCCCGGAGGGGGAACGACGATCACGCTTTCGACGGTGATGGAGAACCTCAAACCCGGCACGATCACACTCTACTTCAAGACCGCGGACGTGGAGGCGGTGTGGAGCGCGGTGAAGGACAAGGAATTGAAGGTCACGCAGGAGCCGACGAAGCAGGCGTGGCCGGGGTCGCCATGGGCCGCTTGGTTCGGCCTGGTCGACCCAGACGGCAACGGGGTCCTCGTCGTGCAATTGAAGGACCAAGCGAACTAGATCCATTCAAGCGCGAGCCCCGCGTCAGCTGCATCGTGTAGTGCTACCGCAGGTCTCTCGCGAGCGCTCGCGCGCTCGCGGCGACGAAGCTCTTCGAGCTTCGTCGGGGCCGTTTCACTTGAAATGCGAAACGCAGCAGCTCGATTAACTACAGCCTGTAGTCGACCCGCATGTTTCGCATTTCAAGCATGTCCCGTTGCGGACTAGGGTCAGGTGGCCGCAGACTGGGCAGGGGTCCCCCTCGTAGCCCTTGAGGCGCGCGACGCGGCTCCCCTCGCGGGCGGCCTTGAACCGCGCCGCCGACTCGGTATCCGTGCGCGCGATGCGAGCGGCCTCTCCCGCATCGGGCGGGCGGTGGGCGGGGGAGGCGCCGGCGTAGGTCGCGGCCGTCCTATGTCCCGCCACGCCGTTGGGCGACCTCGACTCCTGGGCGGAGGTGGCCACGAGGTCCTCAGGCTTGACCTGGCCGAGCTCGTGCCGCTCGAGATAGGCGATCGCCAGGTCCCGGAAGATATAGTCCAGGACGGAGGTGGCCATCTTGATGTAGTCGTGGCCCTGGACCATGCCGTTGGGCTCGAAGCGCGTGAAGGTGAAGGCGTCGACGTACTCTTCGAGGGGCACGCCATACTGGAGGCCCAGGGAGACGGCGATGGCGAAGGAGTTGAGGATGGAGCGGAAGGCGGCGCCCTCCTTGTGCATGTCCAGGAAGATCTCGCCGAGGGTGCCGTCGTCGTACTCTCCCGTCCGGACGAAGACCGAGTGGCCGCCGATCTTGGCTTTCTGGGTATAGCCCGACCTCCTGTTGGGCAGGGCGCGTCGCACCCCTCGCGGGGCGGCTGGCATGCCGGGCAGTTCCTGGGCATGGGTCCCGGGGGCGTAGGCCGCCTCGCCGGCGAAGGAGGGGACGCCTACGGGCTCGTCGAGGCCCTCGGGCGAGGATTCGTCGAGGACGCTGGCCTCGAGGGCCACGATGGAGTCGGCTATGATATCGGCGCCCGGAGCGAGGGCGGACAATGGCTGGGACAGCTTGGAGCCGTCGCGGTACAGGGCGATGGACTTGAGCATCGAGCGCCAGGCGAGCATGTAGGCGCCCTTGACGTCCTCGTAGGTGGCGGCATTGGGCATATTGATGGTCTTCGAGATGGCGCCGGATACGAAGGGCTGGACCGCGGCCATCATCGAGATGTGGGCCGTCCAGGAGATGGAACGGCTGCCCTTCTTGCCGGATGCCGTCGCAGTATCGAATACGGGGAGCTGGGCGTCCTCGAGGCCGGGGGCGCCTTCGAGGCCCATGGTCCCGCAGGCGAAGAGCTCGGCTTCCTCGATCTCGGCCTCGGAGAAGCCGAGGTGGCGCAGGAGGCTGAAGCCGGGAAGGGAGTAGGTCGCCTCGGGCAGGCCGATGGCCTCGAGGGATTCGGCTCCGATCACGAAGGGGGCGAAGGATGCCTCGAGGGAGATCGCATCCTTGAGCGCGCCCTCGACCTTGCAGAGGGCGGTCCCTGGAAGCCCCTTCGCCTCGAGCGACTCGAAGGACAGCCTGCCCGGAGCTCCCTTCAGCGTCCCGTGGCCGAGAGCGTAGGCCTCTATCTCCCGGATCGCGGTCTCGGAATGGCCCAGGGCCCGCAGGGCGGGGGGCACGGACTGGTTGATGATCTTGAAGTATCCGCCTCCCGCCAGCTTCTTGAACTTGACGAGGGCGAAGTCGGGCTCTACCCCTGTGGTGTCGCAATCCATGAGGAGGCCGATCGTGCCGGTCGGGGCTATCGCGCTCACCTGTGCGTTGCGGTAGCCGTGGCGCTCGCCCAGAGCCAGGGCCTGGTCCCAGGAATCGCGCGCGGCTGCGGCGAGGTTCCCTGGGCAGAGCGAGGCGTCAAGCCCGGCTGGCGTCACGGTCAGTCCCTCGTACTCGGAGGCGGGGGCGCCGTAGGCCGCCCGGCGGTGGTTCCTCATGACTCGGAGCATGTGCGGTCCGTTGGCCTGGTAGCGCGCGAAGGGCCCCCATGCCCCGGCCATGCGGGCCGACTGGGCGTAGGCCTCCCCCGTCAGTATCGCCGTGAGGGCCCCGGCCGTCGCCCGCCCCTCGGGCGAGTCGTAGGCGAGCCCCATCACCATGAGGAGGGAGCCGAGATTGGCGTAGCCGAGGCCGAGGGTGCGGTAGTCGTAGCTCTTCCGCGCGATTTCCTTCGAGGGAAACTGCGCCATGACCACCGATATCTCCAGGACCGTCGTCCATATCCTGACGGCATGGCGGTAGGCCTCGTCGTCGAAGAGCCTCGTCCTCTCGTCGTAGAAGGGGAGGAGGTTGAGCGAGGCGAGGTTGCATGCCGTGTCGTCGAGGAACATGTACTCGGAGCAGGGATTGGAGCCGCGAATCTCCCCGTCGGCGGGGCAGGTGTGCCACTCGTTGACCGTTCCGTGGTATTGCAGGCCGGGGTCGGCGCACTTCCAGGCCGCTCGCGCCATGCTGTCCCAGAGCGACCGCGCCTTCAGCTTCTTCATCACCTTCCCCGTGGTGCGGGCCGTGAGCTCCCAGTCGCCGTCTTCCTGCACGGCGCGCATAAAGCGGTTGTCCAGGCGCACCGAATTGTTGGAGGACTGGCCCGAGACCGAGCTGTAGGCCTCGCCCTCCCAGGCCGTGTCGTACTTCTTCATGGTCTCGACGGCTGAGTAGTCGCCCTGGCGGAACATGGAGAGCAGCTGGTGGACGAAGGGGGCGGGAATGCCCGCGCGGAGCGCCGACTTCGCCTCCCTGCGCAGGGCCGGATTGCGGTCGAAGGAGAAGCGGTCCTCGTCGCCAGCGACGCTCACGTCGCTCGCGACTCCGCCGTCGTCGCGCCCGCCCGAGCGCGCAGCCTTGGCCAGCGCGGCCGCCCTGGCGCGGAGCAGGCCGGAGCCGGCGGCGAGGCAGGCGACCTTGTACTCCTCCTCGGCCTTCCAGTTGGTGTAGGATTCGATGTCGGGATGATCGGCGTCGAGTATGACCATCTTCGCCGCCCGCCGGGTCGTGCCCCCGGACTTTATCGCGCTCGCCGAGCGGTCCGCGATCTTCAGGAAGGACAGGAGCCCGCTCGAGACCCCCCCGCCGGAGAGGGACTCGCGGAGTCCCCGTATCTTGGAGAAATTGGAACCCGTGCCCGAGCCGTACTTGAAGAGCCTGGCCTCGCGGGTGACGAGGTCCATGATGCCGCCCTCGTTCACGAGATCGTCCTCGATATTGAGTATGAAGCAGGCGTGGGGCTGGGGGCGCTCGTAGGCCGAGGCGCTCTTCGTCAGCTCGCCCGTCGAGGGGTCGACGTAATAATGTCCTTGGGACGGACCCTCGATGCCGTATACGGCGTGAAGACCCGTATTGAACCATTGCGGGCTGTTGGGCGCCGCCATCTGCCTGGCGAGCATGTAGAGAAGCTCGTCGTAGAAGGCCGAGGCATCGTCCTCCGAGTCGAAGTAGCCGGCCTTCCTGCCCCAATCTGTCCAGGTATAGGCCAGTCTGTGGAATACCTGCCGCGCGTCGGTCTCGCCGCCGCCGCCCGGCGAGGAGTGGACGCGCTGGGCCTCGGGGACGAAGGCAGTCCAGGCTCCTGCCTTGTCGGCGGGGACGCCGGCCTTCCTGAAATACTTCTGGGCGATGATATCGGTGGCGATTTGACTCCAGGAGGAGGGGACGACCGCACCTTCCATATTGAAGACGGGCTTGCCGTCCGGATTGCGAATTTCGCTCTTTCTTGCGACCCAATCGATGCCTTCGTAGGGGCCTACGCCATTTTTCGTGAATCTGCGATCGAATTTCACCATGAGCCTCCGTCAAATTAATCAATCACTATATGTCATAAACTTAATAATTAAATCGCCGAAGGACACTATATATTGGGGTTATTCCATTTGCAAGCGCAATAGATAGAAATTACGAATATTTCTTCCCGCGACCTAGGCAATGTGCGTTACTCTTATAGACGTACGGATGCTATGTATGAGACGGTCCCCGCTAAGGGGGGCCTCCCCAGTTCCCGATAACTAGAGAGACTATGAAGCTAGCAGCAGTCATATATGCCGGTTCCCTCTCCCCTCACGCGCTCAGACCGATCGGAACGGAGGGCTGCGCCTACGATCGGTGCCAGACATTCGTGAAAAGCCTGCCGGGGCTCGAGAAGGCCGTGGTCGCCGAAGGCTCCTTGTCCCTTCCAGGCGGTGGATTCCCCAGGCATCGCCGCGAATCCTGGACCTTCGACAATGTCCTCGAGGAGATGGCGGCCGTCGGCCAGGACGCGGATGCCGTGCTCCTGGTCTGGGCCGACGAGCCCTTCCTCGATCGGGAGCTCGCCGCGAAGATGATCGAGGACTTCCGGCGGTATCGGGCCGAGTATGGCTTCGCCGACGGCTATCCGAGCGGCCTCGCGACCGAGATTCTCTCGCCGCGGGTGATTCCGGCGGTCCGGAAGCTCGCCTCCGCGCTTCCCACCGAACCCGGACGGGCTTCGCTCTTCGCGGCCATCCAGAAGGACATCAACGCCTTCGACATCGAGACCGACATCTCGCCGGTCGATCTCCGCGACCTGAGATTGAGTCTGGCCTGCGACACCAAGAGGAATTTCCTCCTCGTCGAGAGACTCGCCGCCGCGGGTGTCTCCGACGCCGCGAGCGCGCTGAGACTCATTCCGGAAAGCCTCGGTCTCCTTCGGACCCTGCCCGCCTTCATCCAGGTCCAGATCGCCGCGGGTTGCCCCCAAGCCTGCGCTCTCTGCCCCTATCCCCGGTTCGGGGGCGACATCCTCTCCCTGAAGCGCGACATGCCGCGGGAGAGATTCTCCTTCCTCCTCGACCAGGTCGTCGAACTCTGCGAGGACGCGGTCATCGATATCTCGCTCTGGGGCGAGCCGAGCATGCATTCCGATATAGGAGGAATGATCGCCGAGGTCCTGGAGCGGCCCTCGCTCTCGCTCATCGTCGAGACTTCGGGGCTTGGTTGGGGAGACGCCTTCGCGGCGGGCCTCGCCGCGCGGATCGAGGCCTCGGGGGGCGCGGGGCGCATGGACTGGGTGATCTCGCTGGACGCGGCGAGTCCCGAGCTCTACGCCAGGCTCCGCGGTCCGGGCTTCGAGGAGGCGACGGGCTTCGCCGAGCGCCTTTTCGATATTTTCCCCGGCCGAGCCCATGTCCAGATGGTGCGCGCCCGCGAGAACGAAGCCGAGCTCGAGGCTTTCTGGCGGGGCTGGAAGAAGAAGACGGAAAAAGTCATCGTGCAGAAGTACTCGCGCTTCGCGGGTCTCCTTCCCGACCGGAAGGTCTCGGACCTCTCTCCCCTGGTGCGGAAGCCCTGTTGGCATCTGAAGCGCGACCTCTCCGTCCTTATCGACGGCAGGCTGCCGCTCTGCCGCGAGTTCTCGCACGGCGATATCACCCTCGGCAACGCCTTCGATGCCCCGGGAGGCCTGGCCGCGGCCTGGGCCGCGGGCGGGGCCTATCATGCCGCCCACGTCGAAGCCTGTCGCGCGGGCGACGACTCCCGCCTCCCTTCCCCCTGTGCGGCCTGCGATGAATATTATACCTACAACGCTTGACGCCGGCGCCGTGCCCTACACCGTCGTGGGGGCGCCCAAGTCGGGCCCCGGCGGCGACCCCTACGCCCTCTCGGTCGTCCTCCTCAATCGAGGCTCGAGGCTGTACAGGGGCGACGCCCTCGGGGCGCTCGAGGGCGCGGGCCTCGGGCCCATCGTGTCCGTGGAGCCCAATTCCGATACCCGCGACATAGAGGCGCTGTCCGCCAGCCACGGCGGCACCCGCTTCCTCCTCCTCTCCGAGTCGGCTTCCCCCGGCGTGCAGATCAACCTGGCCATTCGCGAGTCGCCGGGGCCCTATGTCTTCGTGATCTGGAGCGACATGGCGCTCTCGTCGCAGGGACTCTCGAGCCGCTTCTTCGAGCGTCTCTCCGAGCGCAATATCCTCTGCCAGGCCCCCTCTCTCTTCGCGAGAGGGGGCGATCAGGTGCCCGCCGCCGCCTCCCCGGCCTTCAACGGCTCGAGCCTGAAGCTCCTGAGCCTTCCCCCCGCGACGGACGGGACGAGGACCCTCTTTCCTTTCGACTACGCGGGCATCTATTCGCGCGAGAAGTTCGTGCTCACCGGGGGCTTCGACGCCGGGATTCCCAATCCCTATTGGCAGAAGCTCGATTTCGGCTTCAGGTCATGGCTCTGGGGCGAGGAGATCCGCATATCGCAGGCCCTCAAGGTCTCGTACGCGGACGCGCCCACGACCGAGGACGAGACCCCGGACGAATGCTACAAATGGTTCTGGCTCAAGAATCTCGCCCCGAGCTTCAACGGCGACTCCGGGACGGTACCCCCCTACCGCTTCTGGTCATACCTCCGGAGCCGGCGCCGCGGCGCCGTCTCAGCGCTCGGCGAATTCCGCGCCGCGAGGGAATGGGTCAGGATCAACCGGTACCGATTCCGCACCGACGCCGCGAGCCTCGTGGATCTCTGGGACGAATCCGAGCGATGACGGCCGTGGTGCTCCAGGCCCGGATGGGCTCGACGAGGCTTCCCGGCAAGGCCCTCCTCGCCCTAGGCGGCGCCACGGTCGTCGAGCAGGCGATGATGCGCCTGGCCCTGGTGCCCGCCGACGCCCGGGTGCTCGCGACCGACGACTCGAGCGCCTCGGCCCTGGCGCCGGCGGCCCGTCGCCGCGGCTTCGAGCTCCTCGTAGGCCCCGCTGAAGACGTGCTCGCGCGCTATTGTCTCGCGGTCCGCCGATTCGGCATAGACCTCGTGGTCCGCGCCACAGGGGACAACCCCCTCGTCTCGCCCGAGCTCGCCGCCCTCCTCATCGAACGCCGCGCGTCGGTCGCCTCGGATTACTCCGGCTTCGCCGGGATGCCCGTCGGCATGGGCGTCGAGCTCGTTGCGGCCGAGTCTCTTCTCCGGGCCGAAGCCCAGGCTCGAGAAGCCCGGGAGCGCGAGCACGTGTGCCCGTATATATACGACCATCCCGAACTCTTCCGAATCGATCTGCCGAAGGCCCCGGCCGAATACCTGCTGTCCGGGGCGAAGGTCACCGTCGACACCGAAGCCGACTACGAGGCGGTCCTGAAGATCTACGGCGCCCTGTACGACGGGCGGCCCATACCGAGCGCCGCGCTGATGCGCCACCTCAGGGGCTTGGGCCTTCCGGGCGAGAGAGGCGAAGCTTGAGCCGCTCGATACTCCTCGTCCCCTCGACGACGAAAGGCAACGGCTCGGGGCACATCGCGCGCTGTCTCTCCCTCGCCCGATCGCTGGGGAGCGGAGCCTCGATCTTCGTCCCCGAGTCCATGTCCGAAGCCTCTTGGAGCGCGGCCGAGCTCTCCATGGCCTATGCCCGCGAGCTGTCCGGCATCCGCATCGTGTCGCAGCTCCCGACGGTGGCCCGCCGCAGTCCCTGGGACCTCATCGCCCTCGACCGACGCGCGACGAGCGTCGACGAGCTCGCGTCGTGGGAGCGCTTCGCCCCCGTGATCGCGATCGACGAGGGTGGGCCCGCAAGGGACCTGGCCCAGTACGTGGTGGACATTCTCCCGCGCCATCCAAGCGCCGGGGGTGGAGGTCCCAATCGGTCGGGGATCGGCCTCCTTGAGCTGCCGCGCTCCCGACGCAAGCCTCCCAAAGAGTTCCGGCGCATCCTCGTGTCCTTCGGGGGCGAGGACATCGCCGGCCTGACCCTCGGCCTGGCCCGCTTCCTCGTCTCCGAAGGCTTCGTCGAGCCCGCCGATCTCACCGTGGTGTCCGGCGCGCTGAGGCGCGGCGCGCCGCCCATGGGGCTAGACGGCGCTACCATACTGGGACCCGTGCAGGACCTCAAGGAGCACCTGTCCCGCTACGATCTCGTGTTCACGCAATTCGGCCTGACCGCCTTCGAGGCGGCCTGGGCGGGCTGCGGCGTCGTCCTCCTCAACCCCGGCCGCTACCATCGGGAGCTTTCCCGCGCGGCGGGCTTCCCGGAGATCGGAATCCTCCGCCCCGATCGAAGCGCGCTGCGGCGCTACCTGCGCTCGCCGACGGAAGTGCTTTCTGCCCTGGCGCGGCTGTTGCCGGAGGAGAGCCAATCCCTGGCCGATTGCATCGCGGGTCTCGTCCCGGTCGGTAGCCGCGATTGCCCGTCCTGTTCGAGCTCCTCGCGTCTGGCCCTGTACCGCGACGCCTCCAAAAGCTACTTCCGGTGCGAGGCCTGTGGCGCGGTCTATATGATGCGCTTCTCGAAGGGGAGGGAGAATCCCTACAAGGAGGCCTACTTCTTCGAGGAATACCGCCGTCAATACGGGAAGACCTACCTCGAGGATTGGCCTGCCCTGACCGCACTGGCCGATTCCCGCCTCGATCGCATCGAGAGGATAGCCGGCGAGAGCCTCGGCCGGGCCAAGGGGCTCTCGGTGCTCGACGTGGGATGCGCCTACGGTCCCTTCCTCGCGGCCGCTAAGGCCCGCGGCCAGGAGCCCTTCGGCCTGGACGCCGCCGAGGAAGCCGCGGCCTACGTCCGCCGCGAGCTGGGTATAGCGGCGGCCGTGGGCGATTTCCTCGACCCGAAGGCGGCCACGGCCTTCGGCGGCCCTTTCGACGTACTGTCCATGTGGTACGTGATCGAGCACTTCGAGCGCCTGGACAAGGCGCTCCGGAACGCGGCGGCGCTGCTCCGGCCGGGAGGCGTGCTCGCGCTCTCGACTCCATCGCTCGAGGGGGCCTCCGGCCGTTTCGATCGCGAGGCTTTCTTCGCCCGGAGCCCCGAGGACCATTTCACCCTCTGGGAGCCGTCGAAGGCCAGGGGTATTCTCAAGGCCTACGGTTTTCGAGTAGAAAGTATCCGCGTCACGGGCCACCATCCCGAGCGCCTGCCGGGTCTGCGATTCCTGGGCGCGCGCCGGGTCCCGCGACCCCTCGACGGCTTCCTCTCGGCGGCGGGCCGCCTCGTCTCCCGCGCCTTCGGGCTTGGCGACACCTTCGAGGTGTACGCGGTCAGGGAGGATGCGCCGAGCTTCGAGGCCCTCCGGGGCGCGGCGCCCGGGACCAGGAAGGGCCGGGGCAGGATACGCGGTCCCAACGGACACTGAACGGAGAGGCCGAGCGATGACCGTTTTCATTCTCGGGGCCGGCGTCATGCAGATACCCGCGATCCGCGCCGCGAAGGAGCTCGGCTGGACCGTCGTCGCCGCCGACGCCGACTCAGGTGCGCCGGGAGTAGGGGAAGCCGATCGCTTCGTCCACGTCGACCTGAAGGACCTCGATGGTTTGGTCGGCGCGGCCCGCGGGATCAGCTCCGCCATCGGCCTCGACGGCGTCTTCACCGCGGGCACCGACTTCTCGACTTCGGTGGCCTGGGTGGCGCAGGAGCTCGGTCTCCCCGGCATCCCCTTCGAGACCGCCCTCAAGGCCTCCGACAAGCTCCGGATGCGCGCGGCGCTGGAAGCCGCCGGCGTGCCCTCTCCCCGCTACGTCGCGGCCGGCCGAGCCGACGATCCCTCGGCCGTCGCCGCGGGGCTCGGCTTTCCCCTGGTGGTGAAGCCGGCCGACAGCATGGGCGCCCGCGGCTGCCGCGCCGCGCGCGATCCTTCCGAGCTGGCCGAGGCGCTGTCCGCCGCTTTGCCGTACAGCCGCTCGGGCATGGCCATCATCGAGGAGTTCGTCGAGGGTCCCGAGTTCTCGATCGACGCCCTGGTCGAGGGAGACGAGATCCGGATACGAGGAGTCGCGGACAGGCATATCGCCTTCCTCCCCTGTTTCGTCGAGCTCGGTCACAGCATGCCGAGCGCCTATCCTCCCGAGGTCGTCGACGAGGTCCTCCGCGTCTTCCGCCTCGGCGTCAAGGCGATAGGCATAGATATCGGCGCGGCCAAGGGCGATATGAAATTCTGCCCTTCCCGCGGCGGCGCCGTGGTAGGCGAGATCGCGGCCCGCCTGTCGGGCGGCTATATGTCGGGCTGGACCTATCCCTACGCCAGCGGCATCGATCCGGCGCGCGAAGCCTTGCGCCTGTCCGTGGGAATGGGTCTCGGCGCAGGGCGCGAGGACAGAGGTTGGGCTTCCGCCGAGCGCGCCTTCATATCCATTCCCGGGAGGATCGCCTCGATCGAAGGTCGTGACGAGGCCGAGCGCACTCCCTACGTAAAGCAACTCTTCCTGCGAGTATCGGTCGGCGACCGGGTCGTCTTCCCGACGAACAATGTCGAGAAGTGCGGCAACGTGATCAGTCAGGCGCCGTCCCGCGAGGAGGCTGTCCGGGCCGCGGTGAGCGCGGCCGGAGCCATGCGCCTTCGTCTCGCTGCCGGCGAGCCCGAGACCGAGTCCTTCCTCGGATCCAACGGCAGTCATGCGGACGGGTGGCCGCCGCCGGCCTTCGTCGTCGAGGGGGAAGCTGCGCGAGAGCTGGCGACGATGCCGGAATACTTGGACTGCGCGGCCCCGGGCGAGGGGCCGATAGCTCCCTTCGCCCTCGCCGGAAGCGTCATGGGCGGAGATTGGAGCGGCCGCGGTTTCGCGGAATCGGCCGACCTCGCCCTGAGTCTCAGGCAGATCCGCCGCGAGGGCGAGCGGGGCCGCTCCGAGTCCCCGCCCAATATCCCCGCCCGCCGCAGGACCCTCGCCGGCCGCTTCTGGCGCGCCCTCGCCCGAGGCGGGCTTCAGGCCGCTCTGTATGTGCTCGATACCGAGGATGCGGCACCGGGAATCGGACGCAATGGAGGATCGGGGCGATGAGGCGGCCCCGATGGCGGGCGAGGGCGGCGCTGCTCGCGATCTCGCTCGGCCTCGCCTCGATGCCGGCCCCGGCGGAGGCTCCCGGCGCGGGGCAGGCTCCGCCGGCGAAGGTCGCTCCCCCCGCCGTCGATTCCGCGGCGAACGCCGGGCCGGATGCCACGACGCTGGCGGGCCCTTTGGCCGCTCGCCTGAAGGCGCGGCTCTACTACGACCCGGTCACCGGCTACGGCGTCTTGGAGCGATCCGGCAACAGATTGACCTTCGCTCTCGGCGTTGCGCGGGCGGTCTTCGACTGGAACAAGTCGATCGCCCTGGATCCTCCCTTCGAGGCGGAGGGCGGACTCGCCTTCCCGGCGACTTCCTGCGCCGCCATCGAGAAGGTCTTCGCCGACGCCCAGGCTCTCGCGCGCTCCCATTTCTCGGTCGCCGCCATCCTCATCGACCCGGGCCACGGCGGCAAGGACCCGGGCGCGATCGGCGAGCATATGGTCGCGGGAAAGAAGCTGCGGGTCGTGGAGAAGGAGATCACGCTGGCTGTATCCCTGAAGCTCTTTGCCGCGCTGAAGGCGAGATTCCCGGACAAGCGCATCCTCGTGACCCGCGACGACGATAGCTATCCGAGCCTGGAGGATCGCGTCGAACTGGCCAATTCAGTCGAGCTCGCCTCCAATGAGGCGATCATCTACGTCTCGATCCACGCGAACTCTTCGTTCAACAAGAACGCGAAGGGCTTCGAGATCTGGTACCTCAACCCCGAATACCGGCGCACCCTCGTCGACGCGAAGAAGCCCGGCGGCCCGGGCCAGGAGATCGCGCCGATACTCAACGCGATGCTGGAAGAGGAGTTCACGACCGAAAGCATCATCCTGGCGCGCGATATCATGGCGGGGCTCCAAGCGGACATAGGCTCGGAAAGTCCGAATAGGGGGGTCAGGGCCGAAGAATGGTTCGTGGTGCGAAATGCCCATATGCCTTCGGTCCTCATCGAGACGGGCTTCGTCACCAATCTCGAGGAGGGGAAGCTGCTGACCGAGGACGATTACTTGTCCCGCATCGCCGACGGGGTATATAATGGTCTCGTCGATTTCGTCGGCTACTTCGAGAGCATGAAAGGCGCCCCTTCCCCATGAACTCTTTCCTCGACGCGATGCGCCGGTCTCTCCTGACGGCCGGACGGCTAATCGCCGCGGCTTGGGAGTCAAGCCTAAAATGGCTCTCCGTGCCGGTAAACCTCTGTCTGGCGGTACTGGGCCTGATTTTCGTCGTTTCCCTCGCCTCCTGGGCCTTCGGTTCCGCCTTCGAGGAAGCCGTGCTCTTCTACCCCGACGGGAAGGGAGTCCTTCGCGGAGAGCTGCGGGAAATCCCCCACAGCCGAGGAGCCGAGGCCAGGGCCGAGCTCATCGCCTCCGAGCTCCTCCTGGGCCCTAAGGACGCTAACCTTTCGCCGGCCTTCTCGACCGGTGTCAGGGTCGAGACCGCCATGTACCGCAAAGGCAAGCTTTTCATCGACATATCGCCCGAGGCGGCCTTGGATGCCCCGATTTCGCTCAGGCGCGGGATCGCGGCCATGGAGCGCAGCCTCAAGGCTGCCTTGCCCGGCATGAAGCGCCTATCGCTCACGATAGGCGGCAAAGAGCCCTATGTCGACGGCCTGAAGGTCGAAGGGGGAAAGGACATAAAAAAAACCGGAAAATAATTGACAAAGGTTTTTGGCAGCGTATACTTCCTTATCAAATAGGGGATAACAGGATTCGTGTGCAATGAAAGGAGTTATTGCATGAGAAGTAAAGCAATCGTCATCGCCCTGGCGCTTTTTTTAGTGGGCGCGTTCACAGCAGCTTCCGCCGATGAGGCAGTGCTTATCGACTTCTCCCTCCTCAAGGCAGATATCAAGGCCGATCCCGCGAACCAGGGAAAGTTCCTGGAGAACAGGGCCACCATGATGGATTTCTCGGGAACGGCAGGGGCCAGCTACACCGACGACCAGAAAGCGCAAATGCGCACCTCGCTCGCGATCAGGAACTGGGACGTCGTACTGGCGTCGTCCTCTCGGACCAACTTGAATCAGGCGCTCTCCATGACGGCCGAGGCCGCGGTTTCCGCCGATTCCAAGGACAAGGACGCTGCCGGCAAATCCGTCATGGGATTCCGCGTCCACTTCCCCGATGGGGATTACAACAGCTGGGCCAGGATACAGCCCCCCTTCGAGATTCCCGCGTTCGAGCCTAAGGCGACCATAGACGACCAGGGTGCCATAACCCCGGCCGCGGCCAATGCCCAGGGCACGGATCCGGTCAATGCCAGGCTTACGCGCTTCGAAGGCAGCTACGACCCGAACACCAAGATCACGACTGCCCTCGGCATCGTCAAGAATGTCGGCGTCATCAAGTCGGTGGCTGTTCACGTCAAGGGTCTCAATTTCCCCCATGGCCTGTCGCTCATCCTCAAGGACGCCGATGGCAACGAGCAGACCATTTTCATGGGCTATCTGAACTTCGACGGCTGGAGGGATATCGTCTGGGACAATCCCGCCTACGTGCAGGACGTGCGCAACCGCGAGCTTCGCATCTTCCCCCTCTATCCGAAAAGCACCCCGATGGTCAAATTCGCCGGCTTCGTCGTGACTCGCGACGCGGCCAACGAGGGCGGAGACTTCGTAGCTTACGTCAAGGACGTCAAGATCCTGTTCGACGAGGCCGTATTGCCGGGCTCCAACGATATCGGCGACGAGACCCTATGGGGCATAGTCGGCAAGAAGGAAGAGGAGCGCAAGAATATCGAGTCCAAGCAGTTCGGATCCGAGCAGGTCCTTCGCTACCTCGAGAAGATGAAGCAGGAAAGCAAGAGCGACTTCACGCCCCCGCCCGCCTCGAAGTAATGCCAGTCGAAGCGCGATGCTAGAAGCGACGGCCGGGACACTCGTCCCGGCCGTCTTTTTAGTGCGCAGAATCCCGACGACGAGGTGAGGATCGTGGCGAACAACCCAGAGGGGCTCGACGAAATACCGGACAGGGGGGCGCTCAAATGCGCCTACGAAGCGCTCAAGCCTGGCTACGCCCAGATCCTCTCCGAGCTCGAGGCCCGGCTGCGCTCGGCCCTCGAGAGGGATTCTCTCGGACCGATCATCAAGGGGCGGGTGAAATCCTTCGATTCCTGGTACGAGAAGCGCATTCGCCTCCTCAGGAAGGCTCGAACCGCGGGAACTGCGCCCTTGGCCATCACCGACATCGTAGCCCTCAGGGTCGTCTGCCCCTTCCTTGGCGACATCACGATGGCCGAGACCTCGATCGGGGCCTCGTTCAGGGTGCTGGATGTCGAGCGCAAGGGCTCGGAGCGGTCCTTTCGCGAGTTCGGCTACGAGTCCATACACCTCCTCGTCGAGCTTCCCGATGACCTGAAGGACCGGGCCCGAGGTCTCGAAAGCTCGGCCGTGGAAATCCAGCTCCGGACAATATTGCAGGAGGCATGGGCCGAAGTGGAGCACGAGCTCGTCTACAAAGCAGAGTTCACGCCCTTCGACGAGCCGATGAAGCGCAAATTGGCCGCCCTCAACGCGACTCTCTCGCTATCGGACATCATTTTCCAGGAGATTCTCGATTATCAGAGGAGGCTCAACTCCGAGCTCGGAAGAAGGCGCTCGGCGTTTTACGGGAAGATCGAGGACGCGATGGATAAGCCGCTCGAGCCGGAGAGAGGAGGCCGGAACCATGTGATCGCGGAGGGTGACGAGGCTAAGGTGGCCGAAAGGCGCGTCCTCGGCCGGGATAGGAAGGCGATCTCCACCATGGACGATCTCCTGCTCTCGGCGCTCGGCGCCCACAACCGGGAAGATTACGAGGGTGCCTCGCGGATCTATACCGAGCTGCTCGCGCAGGGACCCGAGAAGGATATAGCGGCGGTGGTCCGCAAGCACAGAGGCATGGCCTACTTCTCCCAATCCTTATATAAGGAAGCGATCGAGGATTTCACCGCCAGCCTGGAGCTTGAACCGGATGATCACAAGGCCGCCTATTTCAGGGGCGTCGTAAAGAGCGTCCTGCAGGATTTCGTCGGGGCGATAAGCGATTTCGATCTCGCGCTGAGGATCCATCCCTATCATTTTTACTCGCTCTATCGTCGCGGGATGGCATACTGGCATGTGGGGGATTTCGCCCAGGCCCTGGCGGATTCCGACGCGGCCCTCAAGCTGGAACCCGATAACGTCCAAGCCGCGCGGCTCAAGGAACTCGCGATAGGCAAGATGAAAATGTAGATGAGCCGACGGAAAGCGTTTGCGAGTATAGAATAAGCCCATTGCCCCCATCCGCATATTGACATGCGTCCCCGCTTCGGGCACTATCATCAAGCTCGAGTCCCCATCGTCTAGAGGTTAGGACAGCGGGTTTTCATCCCGCCAACAGGGGTTCGATTCCCCTTGGGGATAAAAAAGAAAGGCGATTCCCCTCGGGGAGGAGATCTGGGGCGGGCTAACCGGACCGCCGATTCGCGGCCTCGGCCTCGATGGAAATCGCGCGGGCGATATGATATCTTCCATGGGAAAATACGGCCCATGGAGGAAGCATGAGTAGGAAGGTCTTGGCCCTCGCCCTCGCGTTCACGCTCCTGTGCGCATTCGGCGCGTCGGCGTACACGGCGGCTATCGGCGGTGAGTTCGCGTTCAGCGGTCTCGGCAACGGACTTCCAGGATCGGCTGCGTTCATCTCGTTCCGGCTGCCGAAAGTCCCGGCCGTGTTCGGCTTGGGCGGAACCATCTCCTCGAACGGCGGCCAGAGCTCGCTCGCGATCCTAGCCGATTGGTGGCTGGCCCAGGGCAGGTTGCTGCGCTTCGTCGATTACTATGTCGGCCCCGGCCTGTTCGCGGATTTCGCTTCCTCCGGTGTCGACGCAGGTCTCCGCATCCCCGTCGGCCTGGACGCCTTTCCCATAAAGCCCCTCGAGATCTTTCTCGAGTTCGCTCCTTCCTTTACTATCATTCAGCCCGACGCCGTCGAGTTCGGCTGGTCGGGCATCCAGACAGGCTTCGGCTTCCGCTTCTGGTTCTAGGCTCTCCCGACCCACGCAAAAGCCGCCTCTGCGGGGCGGCTTTCCTATTGTTCAAAGCATTCAGAATTAACTATATTGAATGGAGGAACCAAAGAGGAGATCGAGATGACTGAGCATTTGGATACCGCGACCTTCAAGAAGAGAGTATTCGATTGGGGCAAGAGCGAGGAATGGAAGTACGAAGGCGAGCTGCCCGCGATAGTGGACTTCTACGCCGAGTGGTGCATGCCCTGCAAAATGCTCGGACCCGTCCTAGAGGATCTCTCGGGAAAATACGTCGGCAAGATGAGCGTATTCAAGGTCGACATCGATAAGGATCCGGAACTGGCCGGACTCTTCGGCGTACAGAGCGTTCCGACCCTCCTTTTCATCCCCAAGGAGGGCCAGCCGAGCATCGCTCTCGGGGCCTTGCCCAAGCCTCAGCTCGAAAAGGTGATCGCCGAGGTGCTCAAGGTCGAGTCCGAATCGCGGGACCTCAGCGCGTCAGCGTAAAGGGAACATCGAGCCGCTCGGCCTTCTCCAGGCTGTCGAGTATGAGGGGATCGAGGGCGAGGTCGTCGTAGGCGCGTCGCTCCCGCTCGAGCTTGGCCTTCAGCATGGGATGCTTTGGAGAGAACAGGACGCAGCAGTCCTCGTAGGGCAGGATGGAGATATCGAAGGTTCCTATCCTCTTCGCCAGGGCGACCGTATCTTCCTTGTCGACGCCCACGAGGGGTCTCAGCACGGGATAATCGGTAAGGCTCTGCGTCAGTCTGAGGTTCTCGGCCGTCTGGCTCGACACCTGCCCTAAGCTGTCTCCGGTGACTATGCAATTGGCCCCGATGCGCTCCGCCAGAATCTGGGCCGCCCTCATCATCGCCGAGCGCATCATCAGCGTCGTGAGGTCCTCGCGCGCGTCTTTCTTGATCTTCAGCTGCGTCTCCGTGAAGGGCGCGGTCCAGAGCGCCATCCCGCCCGCGTAGGTCGCGAGCACCTTCGCGAGGCTCACGACCTTCTCCTGCGCCTCCTTGGAGGTATAGGGGTAGGCGTGGAAGTATAGGGCCTCTAAGGCGAGGCCGCGCCGGGCCATCATATAGCCGGCGACCGGCGAATCTATGCCGCCCGAGAGGAGAAGGAGGCCCTTGCCTCCGGATCCCGCGGGGAGCCCGCGGAGCCCGGGCTCGGGGTCGGCGAATACATAGGCCCGCTCGCGTATCTCGGCGTTGATCGTGAAGTCCGGATGGTGGAGATCGACCCTCGATTCGGGAAAGGCCTCGAGCACGGCATCGCCTATGCGCGCCGAGAGCTCGAAAGAGCCCAGCGGGAAGCTCTTGTCGGACCTCCTCGACTCGGCCTTGAAACTCTTCTTCCCGCTGGCTATACGGCCTCGCGCCACTTCGACCGCGGCCGCGAGGACGGAGTCGACGCTTTTGCCCGTCTTGATCGCGCGGGCGTAGCCGTTGACCCCGGGAGTCCGCGAGAGGAGGAAATCCGCGTCCTCGGCGCTCTCCTCCGGCACCGTCACGAAATATCGTCCCGGGAACATCTCGATCTTATGCGCGATGCCGGCCGCGCCGAAGCGCCTATGGAGCTGAGATCTCAGCCTGTCCTCGAATTCTTTCCGGTTCCCCAGTTTCAGGAGGATCTCGCCGATCTTGATCAGGTAGAAGGCTTCCATGCGGGCCCTCTAGGTCTTCAGCCGACGGTAGGCTTCGGCGGCGGCCTCGAGGAAGGCGTCGATGTCTGCCTCGGTGCTTCCGTCCCCCGTGGATACGCGGATCGCCGAGCCGGCAAGGTCGTCGGGGAGGCCCATCGCCCGCAGGATCCGCCTGCCCGCGCGCTTGGAATTGGAGGAGCATGCCGAGCCGGTCGATACGGCTATCCCGGAGTCGGAGAGCGAGCGGGCGAGGACTTCGCCGGCCAGGCCGGGAAAGGCCACGCTCAGTATGTAGGGGGAGTACCGCTCATCGCGGGCCTGCCTGCCCAAGGGGAGGGCTAGCGCGCCGGGGATGGAGGAGAGCCCCACGAGAAGCCTCTCCTCCAGGTTTCGCGCGAGCGCGGCGCGTTGCGCGAAATTATCGCGCGCGGCGGCCGCGGCCGCGGCGAAGGCCCAGGCGCCCTGGAGGCTCTCCGTCCCCGGGCGCAGCGCCCCTTCCTGTCCGCCTCCCAGGGCCAGGGGCTCGAGACCCGAGGCGCCGCCGGCCTCGCCCGCGACCCAGAGCGCTCCCGTCCCGCGGGGGCCCCGCAGCTTGTGGGCCGAGAAGGCCGCCGAGCCGGCGCCCGCAGCCCGGGAATCGAAGCCGATCTTGCCGAGGGCCTGGACGGCGTCGACGTGGAGGCGGGGAGGGGCGCGGCCGAAGGCGGAAGCGGCACGGGCGATCGCCTGGGCGATCTCGGCCACGGGTTGCACTGCGCCGGTCTCGTTGTTGACCGCCATCACGGCGACGAGGGCGCTGTCCTTCTCGACGGCGGCGCCGATCTTGCCGGGATCGACCCTGCCGTCGGCCTCAGGCGCCACGAAGCTGACGCCGATCCCGAGCGACTTGAGGAGGAGGGCCTCCTCGTAGACGGCCGCGTGCTCGATCTCGGACGCGACGAGATGGAGCCGCTTGATGCTCCCGTCGCGGCGCGCGTTGAGGGCCGCCCTCAGCAGGGCTAGGAGGGGGATCGAGTCGGCCTCGGTGCCTCCGCTCGTGAAGGCAAGGCGCCCGGGAGCCCGGGACGCTCCCGCGGTCGCCGAGGGGCCGTCGACGCCGGGTCCGAATATCGCGGCCGCGAGACGCGAGCGCGCCTCCTCGAGTCTGTCCCTGGCCGCCGTTCCGAGGGCGTGCCTGCTCGAGGGGTTGCCGAACGAGTCCGCGGCCACGCGGGCGGCTTCGGCGAGGATGCCGGAGTCGGGAGGGCTCGTGCTCGCCCAGTCGAGATAGGTCATCCTCAGAATTGGGACCTTCTGTCGGGAATGCTGTGCGGCTCCTTGCCGGAGGCGGCGAAGGAGGGGGAGAGATAGAGGGCGCAGAAGCAGTGCCCGTGCTCTTCTACGTCCTTCCATGCCGGCGCGCAGGGGCAGATGATCTTGGCGTCGGCTTCGCGCGAGCCGTCCGAGTCGCGGCAAGGGCAGAGGAAGTAGCCGTAGCGGTTCCAGTTGGTCTGGAGGCCTTCGACGAGATCCTTGGTGAACTCGGCGTCGGGATTGAGCGCCCATTCCTGCTTCTTCGCCACCATCGAGGCGAAGGTCATCGCTTGGTCGAAGCTCTTGGGGGCCATGCGCCTAGTCCTCAGAGGCCCAGCGTCTTGACCCAGTCGGGCTCGATGAACCCGACCAGCGGCTTCTCGCCGTCGATGACGGCGAAGGGAAAGGCGACGTCCGACTTGTAGCGCTCTTTCAGCGCCTTCTTGGCCTGGTTCTTGGTCTCGATCGGGACGTGGTCCATGTAGACGTATCGGTAAGCGACGCCCTTGGCGTTCAGGAAGGCCATGGCGCGCTTGCAGAAGCCGCAGGTGGAGAGGGCGTAGACGGTTATCTCATGGTCGGATCGGTCGCCCGGCACGTCGGTATAGGTCAGGGTATCCAGCATGGTTCCTCCTTGGCGATTTCGTAGAGCGCCGATGCGCTAGAGTATACCTCAATCGATCATAAGGGTAAATGTTGAGGGCGCGTCCGCAGGGCCGTCGCCGCAGGTTGATGAAACGGCTATTTTCAGCTAGCATGGGAGCATGCGCGATCCCGCCCTGATCCGGAATTTCTGCATCATCGCCCATATCGATCACGGAAAGTCCACCCTCGCCGACCGCTTCATCGAGAAGGCCAGGGTAGTGGACGCGCGGAAGATGCAGGACCAGATGCTCGACAACATGGACATCGAGCGCGAGCGGGGCATAACGATCAAAAGCCAGGCCGTGGCGCTCGAGTACGAGGCCGATGACGGCCGGACCTATACGCTCAATCTCGTCGATACGCCCGGGCACGTCGATTTCTCCTACGAGGTCTCGCGCGCCATCTCCTCCTGCGAGGGAGCCCTCCTCTTGATCGACGCCACCCAAGGCGTCGAGGCCCAGACCCTCTCGAACATGTACATGGCCCTCGAGCACGACCTCGAGATAATCCCCGTCATCAACAAGATCGACATGCCTTCGGCCGACCCGGACGAAGTACGGCGCCAGATCGAGCGCGACCTCGGGCTCGACCCGGAGGGCGCCCTCCTCGTATCGGGGCGCTACGGGACGGGAGTCGACGAGCTCATCGAGGCGATCGTCCGGCGCGTGCCGGCTCCCAAAGCGACCGCGGCCGACCCCCTGCAGGCCCTCATCTTCGATTCGCACTACGACCCCTACCGCGGCGTCGTCGTCCACGTGCGCGTGTTCGGCGGGTCGATCGTGCCGGGCCAGAGGATCCGGCTCATGTACAACGGATCCGAGCATTCCGTCGAGGAGACGGGCCAGTTTCGCATAACGCTCGCCAAGACCGAGGGCCTGGGCTCGGGCTCCGTCGGCTACATCATCGCCGGCATCAAGACCATCTCCGACGTCCGGGTCGGAGACACGGTCACCGACGCGGCGAGACCCTGCGCGGCGGCCCTCCCCGGCTTCCGCGAGGTGAAGCCCGTGGTCTTCTCGTCCATATACCCCATGGACGCCGCCGACTACGACGAGTTCAAGGTGGCGGTCGAGAAGCTCAAGCTCAACGACGCCTCCCTCGTCTACGAGAAGGACAGCTCCCTCGCCCTCGGCTTCGGCTTCCGATGCGGCTTCCTCGGGCTCCTCCACCTCGAGGTCGTCCAGGAGCGCCTGGAGCGGGAATACGGCCAGGCCATCGTCTTGACGGCGCCCAGCGTCCGCTACAAGCTGAAGCTCGCGGGCGGCGAGACTTCCTTCATCGACAATCCGGCCGACTATCCGGACCCCGCGCGGATCGACGAGGCCGAGGAGCCTTATATCAAGGCCCAGATCATCACCCCCCTCGCTTACATCGGCAACCTCAACACGCTCTGCATGGACAAGCGGGGCTCGCAGACTTCCTTTACCCACCTCGACGAGAAGCGCGTCGAGCTCTGCTTCGAGATGCCTCTCGCCGAGGTGCTCTTCGACTTCTACGACAAGCTCAAGTCCACGAGCCGCGGCTACGCCAGCTTCGACTACGACGTGATCGGGTACCGCCCCACCAAGCTCGCCAAGCTGGACATCCTCATCAACGGCAAGCCGGTCGACGCCTTCTCGCAGCTCGTCTACGAGCCGACCGCCTACGAGAGGGCGCGCAAGGTCTGCGAGCGTCTCGCCAACGCCATCCCGCGCCAGCAGTTCAAGGTTCCCATACAGGGCTCGATCGGCTCGAAGGTGATCGCCCGCGAGACCATCAACCCACTGAGGAAAGACGTCCTCGCGAAGTGCTACGGCGGAGACATCTCGCGCAAGCGAAAGCTCCTCGAGAAGCAGAAGGAGGGCAAGAAGCGCATGAAGATGGTCGGGGACGTCGAGCTCCCGCAGGAGGCCTTCCTCGCGGTCCTCCGTACCGACGAGGATGCGCCCAAGGCCTGAGGCCTCACGCCTCAGGCCCGGGCAGGAAGAGCAGCGCGTGGTCCCGGACCCTGAACGTTACGCCTTCGCCGCCGCGGCCGCCGTCGCGGCCGGTGCCGTCAATTCTCTCGCGGGCGGCGGCACTCTGATCACCTTTCCCGTCCTCACCGCCCTCGGCATCCCGGCCGTCTCTGCCAACGTGACCAATACCGTCGCCCTCCTGCCGGGATACCTTGGAGGGGCCTGGGCACAGCGCTCCTCCCTCGCGCGACCGGAAGGGCGCAGGCGCCTCGCCCTCTTCGCAGCGGCCGCGCTGGCTGGCGGACTCGTCGGCGCTCTCCTCCTCCTCGCGACCGACGAGAGGATCTTCCGCGCCTTGATGCCCTACCTCATCCTCGCGGCGGCCTTCCTCCTCGCGATCGGCGAGCGCGTCAAGCGCCGGCTCGCCTCTCGCCGCGAAGCGGGCGCGAGGGAGCGGACCGGAGTCGGGGCCGCTGCCGCGATAGCGGGGGCGGCGGTCTACGGAGGCTACTTCGGCGCCGGCGTGAGCGTGATATTCCTCGCCGTCCTCGGAATAGCCGTCGACGAGCCGCTGTCCGAGCTGAACGCATCAAAGCAGGCGCTCTCCCTCGTCTGCAACCTGGCGGCCGCGCTCTTCTTCGCCTTCAGCGGAAAGGTCGATTGGACCATAGCCGGAGTGATGGCGATATGCGCACTCGGGGGAGGCGCCCTCGGCGGAGCCGTCGCGGGCAGGCTCAAGAGCTCGGTCCTCAGGGCGCTGGTCGTCGGCGTCGGTCTCGCGGTCGGCGTCTTCTACCTGGTCCGGGGCTGAGGGCGGCATGATAGCATAACGCGGCCGCGAAGCTCGTCGAAGCGGCTATCTATCCGAGCGAGGCGGCGAGCGCCCCGAGGCGATAGGTCCAGAACTCGACCTGGGGCGTTAGGCGGTTCAGAAAGTCCTGGGGAAGATCGCCCGCGCGCTCCTGATCGGGGAAGGCCCAGAAAAGATAGTCGGATTCGAGGACGAGGCGGCGAAAATCCGCTCTATCCAAGCGCCCGTCCCCTCGCATCGAAAGCCGGAGCCGGCCGAGGCGCCCGATTTCGGCGTCGAGAAGCGCGGCGACCGCGCCGGCGGTCCGCGCCGCGTCGAAGCCACCGGCTTCCCTCCGATCTGGGGTCCCGCTATCCGGGACGCGCTCGCGGGAGGCCGCGGCCGCGAGGGCCTCGGCCTGGGCGATGCCGATGGCGCGTCCTCCTATGGAAGGGCCTCGCCCGCGCAGGTCGTAGAGCCCGGGATCGGCCTCCGCGCCCCGATCCTCCGAGAGCAGAGCAGCGTAGGAAATGAGGGTCGGGTCGGAGAGCGAGCCTCCCCGTGCGCCGTCCAGTTTGACCGTCCGGTCCCGGAACGACGCGGCGAACTGGCCGGGCCAGCGCGTCAGCCGATCCAGTCGGCTCTCCTCCGCGAGGAGGCTCGGGCAGCCTCGCGCGTGGGTCTTGCCGGGCTCGAAGCTGAAGTCGAGACCCGTCGCGAAGAGGGGGCCTCGGGCGAGGCGGCGCGCGAGGTGGGCGGCGTGCACGCCGACGGATCCGAGGGGCGGCGACGGGAGGAAGGGGAGGGCCGCCTCCGACATCGACGCGGCCACGCGCGACAGGAAAGGACTCCGGGTGATGCGGACGAGTGTCAGATGTTTCCTGCCGCGTACAGCCCGGAAGGCCGCGGGGTGCGAGGACAGATCGGCGAGGAGGGGAATACTGCTCGAGCCGAGGCAGGTGAAATCGGCCAGGTTGTGAGCCTGGCCCTCGAGGCAGACCACGAGATCCGGCTCGATACCCGAGGAGAGGAGCGTGCCCAGGGCCGTATCGCAGGCGATCACGCCGAGCAGGCGCCGCGAACGGGATATGAAGGGCAGCGCATCCTCCAGGGAGGGTCCTGCGCCGCAGACGATCGCGGCCCCGGAGAAGGCGGACACGGGCTCGGGAGCGATGGACGGCAGGGCCGCGAGGTTGTCGAATATGTTCTTCGCCCAACGGTCCCCGAGGACCATGAGGGCGGCGCGATTTCGCCACGAGGACTCGAACTCGGCAGAGAGGGCAGCGGCCATAGCCTTGTACGCGCCCGCGTTGAGCGCCTCGCCTCCCGAGGGAGCGACAATCGAGCAGGACCTGAACTCGCCAAGCGCCCTGGCCGCCTCTATAGCCTCTCCGGGCGAGGAGGTCTCGAGGAAGGCGACCCTCCCGTCGTCGGCCAATTCGCGGGGCATGAAGGAGCGCGCGAGCTCGGCGAGGGCGGGGTCGGCCTCGACGCAGAGGACGGCGCTGCCAGGCCCCATCGCCGCGAGTATTTCGGTCACGCCGTACCAGAGGAGAGGGGAGGGGACGAGGTGGAGCCGCGATGGGCCCGGATCGCAGGCTACCGCGACCTTGGCCGGCAGCTTGAAGGGCTCTCGGCCGGAATACAGGAGGCGGCCCCTGTAGCTTACGGAAAGGCCCCCCGGCGTCTCGAAGACGAGGGGGGCCTCTGCGTCGCTCATCGCATTCAGTTCTTCTTCGCCGGCGCCGGCTGGAAGTATTTGAAGAAGACGCGGCTGAAGTTGTCCTTGAGCAGGGGGCTCTTCATGAAGAGATCGTGAGCCTCGGTCTGGGCCTTCGTCCCGAAGAAGGAGGGGTAGAGGTAATCTATCATGCCCGTCTCGTCGTCCTTGGAGGCGCTGGCCTCCTTGACCTTGAGTACGAGCGCCTTGTCGCCCAGGATGAAGGGATCGGATACTGCGCCCGGGGCCAGGGAGAAGGCGGCGGTCAGGAACTTTTCGCTGGTGGAGGCCCCGGAAAGATCGGGGTTGTTCGAGGGCGCGACGGTCTTGAACAGGGGCATGCTCTGCCCGTAGGTCGGCAGGTAGACCGAGACGTCTCCATAGTTGAGCGGGAAGGGGCCGACTGTCTTCGCGGGGAAGCCCGCCTTCTTCGCGGCGGCTTCGAACCCGCCGCTCCCCGCCGCCGCTATCTCCTTGGCCTTTGCGATGGCCCAGTCTTCGATGGTCCCGCGTTCGCGCCGGTTCATGTAGTCGCGAACGGCGGCCAGCTGGACGGGCTGCGAGAAGTCCGCGGGCGCCGTCTCCGCGTCGGCCTTGAAGAAGGCCCAGGCCCCGGCGGCGGTCTTGAAGACCGGCGACAGGTCGCCCGTCTTCAGTGTGGCGAGCTTCTCGGCGTCGTCCTTGGAGGCGAGCTGCGCCGAAAGCTCGTTGAAGTACTTGGCGCCCGCGGCTCCGCCCTTCTGGGCGTAGGCGTCCTTGGAGCTGGCCTTGGCGGCATCCTCGAAGGTCGCCTTCTTGTCCTTGACGTTCTGGTAGAGTTTCTGCGCGTCGGCCTCGCTCGACGTGACCGTGATGCTGGAGAGGCTGAGGCTGCGAAACAGGTCGGCATGGGCCTTGCCCCACAGCGCGACCTCCGAATCCGGATAGCCAGAGAGGGGATAGGCCATGTACTCGACGGTCCTCGAGTCCTTGGCCATATCCTTGACGAAGGCCAGCTCCTTGGAGCTCGGGCCGACGCTCGTCACGTCGGCGAAGTAGGCTTGGTACAGCGTGTCGTCGCGGATCTGGTTGCGCACGCTGAGCTTTTCCGCGAGGGTCGCGTCGTGATATTTCTGGGCCGAGAACTTGCCGTTCTCCTGGAAGGCCGGGCTCTCCGCAACTTTCGCGTCCAGCCAATCCTCGGTGACCGCGCCGCCCGCCCTCGTCACGGTGTCGATGGCCGCCATGCGGAGCAGGGTCCTCTCGAACGCGCCGCGGTAGACCTGGTAGGCGAGGAGCTGATAGTTGTCCTCCGTGACGCCCTGCTGGCGGAAGCGATCGTTGAGCTCGCGAACCTGCTGGTTCATGTAGGAGTCCTGGCTGTACACGATGGGCTTCCCGGAGTAGCTCCCGAAGTCGAGGGATCGGCCGTTCCCGGAAATGACCGCGCTGCCGCTCCCGCCCATCGGCAGGAATACGAAGGCGATGACGACTATGACCAGGACGACGATGGTCCCGGCGTAGATCGTGGGATTCTTGATGCCCCTCTTGGGTTCGCGCGGATCGCTCTTTGCGGGGGTCTTAGGTGTCTGGGATGCCATGGTTTCCTTCTGGACTACCTAGATGAGGCGGTCTCTCGGTACTGCGCGCGACCATTAACGATCGCGGAGAGGGCGAGCGAAAATGGTCTTCCGCTCAACCCGCCTGAGTGTGGCAGAATATCACGACCCTCCTCGGCCTGTCAACGATTTAGGCCGAGGAGGTCGTTTCGGTCCGTCATGGATCGGGCGTATCCGGCGGATCGCATCGGGTCCCGGCGAAGGCGTATCCGTTCTTGTCCCCCCGCTTTACGCGGTACATCGCGTCGTCGGCGGCGCCCATGATGCCTTCGATCGAGTCTCCGTCGTCCGGGAAGACGGCGATACCCATGGAGAAGCCGACTCGGCATTCCGTGCCTTCGACCGTGATTGGCTGGCCGCACTCCTCCAGCACCTTCTTCGCGGCGAGCGCTATGTCCGCCCTGTCCTTGACGGAGGCCAGGACGGCGACGAACTCGTCGCCGCCCACCCGCGCGACGGTATCGGAGGCGCGGAGCATCGCCCGCAGCCGATCCGCGATGGAGACGAGGGCCCTGTCGCCCGCCAGGTGGCCGAGACGGTCGTTGATCGGCTTGAAATCGTCCAGATCCACGTAGATGACGCCGACTTTGGTCCCGTTGCGCCTCGCGATCGCGAAGGTATTCTGGAGGAGCTCGAAGAGGAGGCGACGATTGGGCAAGCCGGTGAGCGGGTCGTGGTTCGCGAGGTGCGTGATGCTCACCGCCGCCTTCTCCAGCTCCTCCTTCTCGCCTCGGATGGCTCGGTTGAGGGTCTAGAGGCGGTCGTGGATGAGGCTGTTCTCGACGGCGACGGCGACGTAGGGCGCCAAGGCCTCCATGAGAGTCAGGTGGCCTCTGGTGATCGAGCCCCCCGCTTCGCTCTGGACGTTGAGCAGTCCGATCACGCGGTCGTCGATGACGAGGGGGAGGAGGACGAGGGAGCCGGCGCGGGGCCCGTGCAGGCCGGTCTCTCTCTCCGGCAGCCCCGCCGGCCAGTGCTCGAGGTCGGGCACGTACACCGCCGTCTTGTCGCGGATGCAGATCGCGGCCAGACTGCGCTTCGGGTCGCGTGAGATCCTGGGCCGCTGGATGCGCTTGCCCCGGTGTATGTAGGCGCGGAAATCGAGGGAATTGTCTTCCTCTTCGTACAGGGCGAGGCCGAGGCGTTCGAAGGGAATGTAGCCGCCGAGGGTATCGTAGAGCGTATTGATGATGGTATCGAGGTCGAGGCTTGCGGTGATGAGTCTCCCCGTCTCGGCGATCGCCAGGATCTGCCGATTGGCGGCCTCGAGCTCCTCGGTCTTCTCCTTGAGCTCGATGTTCTTGAGACGGTAGATCTCCGCCTCCTGGCGGCTCTTCTCCACTTCGTACTGGACCGTGATGTTCTTGATCTTGCGGCTCGCGTCCTCGTTCAGTGCCTCGTGCTCGAATCGCGAGAAGCGCTTGTAGAAATCGAGGGCCCGGTCGAAGTCGCCGAGCATCTCGTGGGCCTCGGAAAGCCTCTCGTACGCGGTGTTGATGAGGCGCTTGGCGCCTATCCCCTCCGCGCTCGCGAGCGCGACCCCGTAGCGCTCGAGGGCCAGGTCCAGGTCCCCGGTCATGACGTGGAAAGCGCCCAGGTCGAGCAGGACCGAGGCCCGCTCGCGCTCGTTCTTGAGGCCTTCGGCGAAGCCGAGGGCCTTTAGGTACTGCGAGCCGGCGAGCTCCAGCCTGTCGGTCGCGAGGGAGATGAGGCCGAGGAGATGCCAGCACTGCCCCTCCGCCTGCGTGTTCCCGGTCCTCTTCGCGATCCCCATCGCCTTCTCGGAGAATTCGCGGGCGAGGGACCAGTTGCCCATTCGATGGTAGGCCTTCCCGACATCGAGCAGGATGCTGGCGATGATCTCGCCCTCCTCGTCGTCGGGGAGCGTCTCGTAGGCGCGCAGGAGGTAGTCGAGCGCCTCTTTGATCTCGCCGAACTCCAGGCAGACCTCGCCTATGTTGTTGAGGGTCGCCGCCTCGCGGAGGCGGTTGCCCTGCCTGCGCGCCTCCTCGAGGCTCCGAGTGTAGTAGTCCATCGCGCGCTCGTAGCGGCCCAGGTCCATATAGGTGACGCCGAGCGCGTTGAGCGATTTCATGACTCCGAGGCCGTCGGCCAGGGCGGAGAAGCCTTCCAAGGCCCGCTGGAAGGAATCGACGGCCGGCGCGTGCTGGGCCAGGAAGTACTCGCACCATCCCACGTTGAGCCTGGCCTCGGCGATACCCAGGGCGTAGCCGATGTCGTCGGCCCCGGCGAGCGCGGTCTCGGCGATCGAGAGGGCGCGCTCGGGCGACGAGAGCGTCAGGCCCCAGGCTTCCTTGTTGAGCTCGTCGATCCTGACCGCGGTGGGATCCATGCAATCCTTGCTATTCGAAATCGAAACGCTCGCCATCCTCGGGTCCATGGTCGGGATCCGTGGTGTTGAGGTATTCGAGCGCTTCCTGCGCCACGCTCTGCGCGTGTTCGTACCAAATCGAATAGAGTTCCGTCTTCATGACTCCGGGGGACGGGGCGCCCTCGACGTCGCTCATGAGCTGCCTGAGTATCGCGAGGCCTCTTTCGTCCATGGGCCCTCCTTAAAGCGGCAGTTCTTTCACCAGGGTGTCGGGACGGCCTCGAATCATGAATTGTACATCCTCGGCGCGGGAAATCAAGACCGGCTCGGCCGATACGTACGAGGCCGCGAGGCTACCCGCCGCGGCCGCCACCTCGGGACCCCGGGCCGCGAGCATCGCGTCCCGCTTCGCCTGCCTCTGCTCGTCCCCGATGCCGTAGAGCGACCGCCTGAAGTCCACGAAGCCCTTCTCCTCCGGCAGCATGGGACGGAGCTCCCTGCCGATTGCGCCTATCGCGGCCTCCTCGACTTCCGCTTCCGAGCCGGCGCCGCCCGGCGAGTAGCGCGCCTCCGCAGCCGCGAGTGCCTCGCCGAAGTAGGATAGCGAGTCGACGGGGCGCGGGTCGCGATACGAGGAGAAGCAGGCGATCCCCTCGAGCCCGTCGGTCCAGGCCGAGGCGCCGTATGCTCCCCTTCTGACCCTCAGCTCCTCCCACAGCGGGCCAGTGCTCAGGAGGTGGGCTAGCAGGGACTCGTGGCCGAAGGCCGCGGTCCCGATGCGCGAAGAGGAGCAGGCGGCCGCCGCGAAGCCGACCTGGGCCGAGATCGAGTAGGCCTCGGGGCCGGCGGCGGGAGAGAATCCGCCGCCGAAAGTCGTCGGCGGCTGGGAGGCCGAGCCGACGGCGGGCAGGATCTTGAGCGAGGACTCGACGGCGGCCAGGGCGCCGGGGATGGCGCCGGACTCCGCGGTCAGGTTCAGCTTGAGTCCCTTCCTTGCGAAGATCGAGCCGGCGACGGCGCGCAGGGTCGCGGCGAGCGAGCCGCCCTCGGTCCCTTTAAGCCCGAGGAGGAATTCGACCTGGCTCGTTCCCCTCCAGAGATCCTCGATCGCGGAGGCCTCCCCGAAATACGACGCCGCCCTCGTCTGGGCGAAGGCGTTTCCCGAGGGAACCACCGCCGAGACCACGTCGTTGCGGAGTTCCGCGTATATGTCCGATACCCTCTTCTCGTCCCCGTAGTCGGCGCCGGCCAGGAGGCTCGTCACGAGCTCGAGAGCCTGGGGGAAGCGCTCAGCCAGCGCTTTCAGTCTGAATACGGCGTAGGATCGAGCCCCGCCGCCGGGGACGGGACCGCGGGAAGCCGGCGTGCCCGAGTCGAGGATGGCGCTGAAGCCTCCGGCGCTCCTCGCCAGGCGCTGCGCGACCCGATCGTAGCTCTCGCCGACGAGGCCGGCCCCCGTGGCGAAGCGCGACGCGAGGGGAAGCCAGGGGAGCGAGGCCTTGGCCAGGCTGTCGAGAGGGAAGGCCAGGTCGAGATAGACGATGCCGTTGGTGAAGAAGGGGTGGACCATGGCCACCGTGCCGGCCGGCTCCGCGGTCTCCCGCGGGATGGTATCGACCTTTCGCGGCAGGTCCGCCCGCGCGAGGCGCGGCAGTGTGGCTATCTCCTCGGGCGAGTCCGGGCGAGCCATCGCCGCGGCCAGGGCGGCCCCCCGGGCCTTTATCGCGGCCTTCTCCTCCGCCGTGAGGGCCGCGGCTCGGGCTTCGAGCGCGGCCTTCCGCGAGGCGAGACGCCTTTCGAGGAGCCCGGCCTCCGGATGGATCGTCACCGTGCTCCGATGGGGATTGCGCGCGATGAGCTCGAGGGCCATGGACTCGAGATAGCGAGGATCGGCCGCCATGCGCGAGCGAAGCTCGGCCAAGGGGGCTTCGAAGGAGAGGGTCGCGTCCGGACCCGCGCCGTGCAGCCATCCCCGCGCCGCGCGGTTGAAGAGCCGGAGGCCGTAGGCGCCCGAGCCCCTGCGGATTTCGCGGTTCGCGAAGGCTATCGAGTGCATCGCCGCGTCGAGGGCCTCGCTCGAAAAGCCTTCGGCCGCGGCGCGCTCGACCGTGCCGACGACGAGTTCCTCGACGGCGCCCTCGTCGCCCTTCCTCGCCCCTCGGAGCCCGGCCGAGAACAGGATCTGCCTGAATCCCGAATCCATCCCGCATTGGGGGGAGAGGTCCTCGCCGAGCCCGGAATCCCTGAGGGCCTTGGCCAGGGGCGCTCCGTCGTGGCCGACCAGCAGCTCGGACAGGACCTCCATGGCCAGGGTTTCGGTCCCGTCGGTCGCCGGGACGGTGAGCCAATTCACGACGATCGATGTCGCCGAGTCCGAGCCCTCCGCCAGAGGGTAGGGGACGTCGATCCGTCTGGGCGAGAGTATGCGGCCCTGCAGCGGAATCTCGCTGTCCACGCCCTGGGCCTCGAAGCGCGACAGGAATCGGCGGTCGAGGAAGTCCAGCTGCCGCTCGGTGTCGATGCTCCCGTAAAGGAAGATTCGGCAGTTCGACGGGTGGTAGTGCCTGGCCCAGAAGGCCTTGAAGCCGGCGTAATCGAGATTCGGGATCTCCTCGGGGTCGCCTCCCGAGTCGAAGGAGTAGGGATGGCCGGGGGAGAACAGGCTGGTGTAGGCCGCGGTGGCGGCCAGGGACTCGGAGGACGAATAGTCGCCGCGCATTTCGTTGTAGACGACGCCCTTTATGTCCAGCGCGTCGTCCTCGCCCAGCTCGAGCCGATGCGCCTCTTGGAGGAAGGTGTCCTCGGTGAGCCTCGGGAAGAAGACGGCGTCGCCGTAGACGTCCATGAGGTTGAAGTAGTCGGCCTCGACGGCGCTCGCCGCGGGATAGACCGTCTTGTCCGGATAGGTGAAGGCGTTCATGAAGGTGGCCAGACTCCGCCTGGCCATGACCACGAAGCTGTCCTTGACGGGGAAGCGCTCGGAGCCGCAGAGCACGGAGTGCTCCACGATATGGGCGACCCCCGTGCCGTCGCGCGGCCTCGTGCGGAACGCGAAGGCGAAGACATTCTCCTCGTCTTCGCTCTCCAGTCGGTACAGCTCGCAACCGGTTCTCTTGTGGCGAAGGAGGACGCTGCGGCATCGGTACTCGGGAAGCTCGCGCTCGGAGACGACTTCGTAGGCGGGGTTGCTTGGTGTCATGATCAGAAGATAGCACTTTCGCGCTCGGCCGAGAAAGAGGTATAGTCTTCGGATGTCAATCACCACCAAGACCGGCGACGACGGCTCCACGGACCTCTGGTCTGGCGAGCGCGTCCTAAAGGACGATCTCCGGATCGAGGTCTGCGGAGAGATCGACGAGCTTTCCTCCCTCCTCGGCTTCGCGTGCCTGGCGGTTCGCCTGCGCGGGACTTCCGAAGCCCTGAGGACGCTCCAGCGGGATCTGGTGCGCATGGGCGGCGAGATAGCCTCGGGCGAGCCCGCCTTCTCCGACCCCATACAATCCTGGGACGAGGAAGGGCTCACCGAAAAGATCCACGCGATCGAGTCCAGGATTCCGCTCCGGGGATTCGTGCTGCCCGGCATGACCGAAGGATCCGCCCGGATCGACCTGGCGCGGACCGCCGCCCGGAGGCTCGAGAGGCGCGTCGTATCGCTCGCCAGGGCGCGCGCGTCCGATGCCCCCGTGTCGGATATCCTGCGCCGCTACATCAACAGGCTCTCGGACTATCTTTTCATGCTCGCCCGGGACGAGGAGTCGGCCGAGGGCAAGATCGAATATGCTTGAAGGGTCGGGAAGGACGGCTGCCCGGATGCGCCCCGCATCGGCTTTTTCCCCTCATTCCACCATTTCATCGTCGCCTTCGAGGGCTATGTCCCCGTCCTCCCACGCGCGCTTGAGGTAGCCGAGGAACTCGCGGCCGGCCTCGGCCGCGTCTTCCCGCCTCACAGGACCTAGGATGGAGTACTCGTCGAGGATCATGGCGCGGCGGTTCGCCGAGACGCAGCCCAGCAGCTTGGCCTTGAAGGCCTCGTCCCTGCCCTTCAGCACGAGGGCGATGTCCCTGTCCTGGAAATCGCGCAGGGCCTTCTGCATTGCCTTGGCGGGTACGCGCAGGACATCGTCGAGGGTAAAGAGCCGATCGCGGACGTTCTTGGACAGCTCGGGGCTCTCCTCGGTCAGCGCGTCGAGCACTCTCTCCTCCATCCTCGGATCGACGTGCTTGAGTATGCCGGCCAGGGCGGCCCTTCCGTCGATCTCCTCCTGCCTCACCGTCCCGACCTTGCGGATCCGCTCCCGGAGGCCTTCCTCGACTTGGCGCAGGACCTCGGGATCCACCTTGTCCAGCTTCGCGACGCGCTTGACGAGGTCGACCCGCTCATCTTCGGGCATTCGCTCTATGAGTCCCGAAGCCTTCCTGGGCTCGAGGTAGGGGAGGATGACCGAGAGGACCTGGGGGGATTCTCCCTTGAGGATGACCGCGAGCTCCTTGGCGTCGTAGTCTTTCAGGAACATGAAGGGCCGGGAGGATTCCGGCGACGCCTTGCGCATGAGGGCGCGCGCCTTCTCGGGGCCGAAGGCCGTCGTGAGCATCTTCTCGGCTGTCTCGGGGCCGCCGGCCACGGACCAGCCCTTGGTCTTCACGAGCCATCCGAACTCGGCCAGGATGTCGTTGGCCTCGGGGGCATCGATGCTCTTCACCTTCAGTATTTCGCGCGATACCGCCTCGATCTCCTCCGGCCCCAGGTGGGATAGGACTTTGGAGGCCTGCTCCGTGCCGAGGAGGAGGAGGAATTTGGCGGCCTTGCTCAGGCCGGGCTCGGAGCCCGTCTTGAGGAGGGCGGCCGCCTCGTCGCCGGCGGCGGCCAAGGCCTCGCCGAGGGCGAGCGGCTTGGGCCCGGCGCTCCGCCTCGGCTTCGAAGAGCTTTCGGGGGGAAAGGACTCCCCCGATGGGACTATGGGCCGCTTCCGGCCGCTGGACCCGCCGCGCTGCCCGGATCCGTAGGCCTTGTCGACCCTGTCCTTCATGCTCATGCATGGCATCCTACCGGCCCGGCGACGAAAGGTCAACTTGAGGATCGTAGACCGGATCGGAGGGCCCGGCTCGAAGGCGGCCGATCCGCTCGAGGAGCTCCGCCTCGATCGCCTCGGGGAGGGCGAGGGGGCGGCTGATGCGCGGGGGGAGGGCTTCGCCGCCCGCATCGCGCAATGCCAGTCCTCCCTCCCCAAGCTCGAGCGCCAGGGCCGACGCGGAAAGACGGCCTCTCCAGTATTCGAGCACGAGGTCGATCGAGCGCGCGGCCTCGTCGGAACCCTCGTCGATCAGGTCCGGGTAGGAGGCTCTCGAGCGTCGGCCGTCCCCCGAAGGATGCTCCCATTCTACTCCGGCCAGGTTCATCGGGTCCAACCCTTCCGGAATTCTCTCGGGGTAGACGAGGGAGATGAGCCTCCTGCCTTCATCTTTCCCGAGACTCAGGAGCCGATCGTCCCTGCCGAGGGCTGCGGCCGCGGGCGCGGTGATCGCGTAGAAATTCCGCGCGTCCGCCAGGGCATTGGCTATCCGGAGCTCGAGGGACGGATCCGCGCCTGCGGCTCGCGGATAGGCGGCGCGAAGGCCCGCCGACCAAAGGCCCACCAACCTTCCATCCGCCTCGCCGTCCGCGCCCGCGCCGAGGCGCGCCGCCGGCGCGTATTCGCGCGGGCTGATGCCGAGCCTTCGCTCGAGGAGTCCTATGTCGAGGAGCCGCTCGAGGAAGGGGTGGCAGCCGCGAAGCCGCGCCGTACCCGGATCTGAGGGATCGACCCAGCCGGAGAAGTAGATGACGAAGGGATGGGTAGCGCGGTCGATCGCCGCGTGCGTTGCGAGCCCGAGGATATAGGCCCCCGATGGGCTCTCGCCGCCGCGCTCGATCATCGGCAGCGACGCGGCGGCTCCGGCGACGAGGCTGCCGAAGCGGCGGCGATGGGCGAGGGCGCCGTAGTGGAGTCCCGAAGGCATCGTGCGGCGATTGTGGTAGAAGATATCGGGGCCCTGGCATCCGAGCCTGAAGGAGTCCGCGGCGTCGCCGAGCGCAAACATGTCGGCCGTCCCCGAAACCCGCCCCGCGGCCTCCTCGCCGGCGAGTATGTGACTGATCTGCGCAGCCATCGTTCCCAATATACAGCCGGCTCTCCCTTCCCGACAGCCTGCGGCCTGGGATATATTCAGTGTATTCTCAAGGAGCGGGACCATGAAACTCTATAGCCGCGGACAGCTCGCGCTGGCGGGCCTCGGGAGCGCAGTCCTCGCGTTGGCGATCGCCTACGGCATCGGCTTCCTGCGATTCAATGCCTCGGGGACTCCGTCCTCCGAGGCCAAGGCGGCGCAGGCCGCGCCTTTCGGGGGCGGCGGAGCCTCGGGATCCGCCGCGATCAGGGTCGACGCCGCCCCTTCGGGCTCGGCCGGCTCCGGCGGGAGCGTGTCGGAGGTCCAGAGCGAGTACTCGGCCGACGAGAAGCAGAATATCGACGTCTACGAGCGCCTCAACGAGGGTGTCGTCAATATCACCACCGAGCAGCTCTACTACAACTGGTTCTCGGAGGCCGTGCCCCAGGAGGGCGATTCGGGCTCGGGCTCGATCATCGACGCCCAGGGCTACGTCCTCACGAACAAGCACGTGGTGAAGGACGCGTACAAGGTCTATGTGGGGCTCGCGGACGGAAGCCGCTTCGAGGCCAAGGTCGTCGGCATCGATCCCGAGAACGACCTCGCTGTGATCAAGTTCGCCCCGCCCAGGGGAGTCAGGCTCACGGTCATTCCCTACGGAGACTCGTCGCGCCTGCGGGTGGGTCAGAAGGTCCTGGCCATCGGGAATCCCTTCGGTCTCGAGCGCACCCTCACGCGGGGCATCGTGTCCGGCATCGGGAGGCCGGTCGCGCAGAGCGAGCGGGACGAGAGCGGCGCCACGAGCACCGTCGTCATCCAGAACATGATCCAGACGGACGCGTCCATCAACCCCGGCAATTCGGGCGGCCCTCTGCTCAACGCGCACGGGGAACTCGTCGGCGTCAATACCATGATCTACAGCCCCTCGGGCGGCTCGGTCGGGATAGGATTCGCGGTGCCCGTCGCCACCGCCAAGCGCGTCGTGCCCGAGCTCATGAAGGACGGGCGCGTCGCGCGCGGCTGGATCGACATCACGCCCGTGGCCCTCTTCTCGGACCTCGTCGACTACATGAAGCAGAACGGCATAGCCGCGCCCGTCGACGCCGGCCTCCTGGTATCCGAGGCGAAGCGGGCGGGCAACGCCGACAGGGCGGGAATACGCGGGGGGACGACTCAGGTCCGCACGCGCAGCTCCTCTTTCTTCGTCGGCGGCGACATCATCGTGTCCGTCAACGGCGTCAAGACCGAGTCCGAGGCCCAGCTCTACGTGGCTCTCGAGAACACGAAGCCGGGGGACAAGGTGGAAATAGTCTATTATCGCGGGAACAAGAAATTGACGGCCATGGTCCAGCTCTCCGACAGGACCAAGGCCGGGATCGTGAACTAGTCGCATGCGGCCGTTCCGCGTCGTTGCTCCCTACGAGCCGGCCGGCGATCAGGCCCAGGCCATCGACCTCCTCGCCCGCGGCATCGGCGAGGGTCTGAAGTGGCAGACTCTCAGGGGCGTCACGGGCTCGGGCAAGACCTACACGATGGCCAAGGTCATCGAGGCCGTCCAGCGCCCCGCCCTCGTCATCTCGCACAACAAGACCCTCTCGGCGCAGCTCTACCGCGAGTTCAAGACCTTCTTCCCGGACAACGCGGTCGAGTACTTCGTCTCCTATTACGACTACTACCAGCCCGAGGCCTATGTCCCCTCCAAGGATCTCTACATCGAGAAGGACTCCGACATCAACCAGGAGATCGACCGGATGCGCCTTTCGGCGACGGCCGCCCTTATGGAGAGGCGCGACGTGGTCATCGTCGCCACCGTTTCCTGCATCTACGGCCTGGGCTCGCCGGACCTCTACAAGGAGATGCGCCTCTATCTCGATTCCGGCTCCGAGATCGATCTCGAGGCCGTAAAGCGCAAGCTCGTCTCCCTCCAATACGAGCGCAACGACGCCGTGCTCGAGCGCGGCCGCTTCCGGGTGCGCGGCGACGTCCTCGAGATCTATCCGGCCTACCTTCAGGAAGCGTACAGGATCGAGCTCGAGTACGACCGGGTCGCGCGCATCCGCAAATTCGACACCATATCCGGGGCGACGGGCCCCGAGCTCGACGAGGCTGTCGTTTACCCGGCCAAGCACTTCGTGATGCCCGAGGATCAGGTCCGGAACGCGGTGGCGAGGATCCGCGCCGAGCTCGGCGAGCGTTACGAGAGCCTCATGGCCGCCAACAAGCTCGTGGAGGCGCAGCGGCTCAAGAGCCGCACCGAGTACGACCTCGAGATGCTCGAGGAGATGGGCTACTGCTCGGGCATCGAGAACTACTCGGCCCCCCTCGCGGGGAGGGAGCCGGGAGAGAGGCCGGGGGTCCTCATAGACTACTTCCCCAGGGAGTTCGTCACTTTCGTGGACGAGTCCCACGTCACGCTCCCCCAGGTCGGGGCGATGTACGCGGGCGATCGCAGCCGCAAGACCACCCTGGTCGACTACGGCTTCCGGCTCCCGAGCGCGCGCGACAATAGGCCGCTCAAGTACGAGGAATTCCTCTCCATGCTGGACAAGGTCGTCTGTGTCTCCGCCACTCCCCAGGCGGAGGAGCTCGGTAAGTCCGCCCGGATCGCGGAGCAGATGATCAGACCGACGGGCCTCGTCGATCCGGTCATCGAGGTGAGGCCCTCCGAGGGCCAGATGGAGGATATCTACGCGGAGGTGCGCAGGCGCATAGCGGTGAGGGAGAGGTGCCTCATCCTCACTCTGACCAAGCGCATGGCCGAGGAGCTCTCCGAATACCTGACGGGCCTGGGCCTCAAGGTCCGCTACATCCACTCCGAGGTCGAGACGATCGAGCGGGTGGAGATACTCAAGCAGCTGCGGATGGGGGAGTATGACGTGCTGGTCGGCATAAATCTCCTGCGCGAGGGCATCGACCTGCCCGAGGTGTCCTTCATCGCTATCCTTGACGCGGATAAGATCGGCTTCCTCCGCTCGGCCACGAGCCTCATCCAGATCGTCGGCCGGGCGGCCCGCAACGCGGCCGGATCCGTCGTCATGTACGCCGATAGGATGAGCGAGGCTATGCGCGTCGCGATAGACGAAACCTCGCGCCGCCGAGCCATCCAGGTCAAGTACAACGAGGACCACGGAATAACCCCTACGACCATCCACAAGGCGGTCGAGGACATCCTCGAGCGCCACCGCGAGGAGAGGATCGACGCGGCAGCGACGGAGATCGAACTGCTGAAGAAGTCGCACAACCTCCTCGTCCCGGAGCAGAGGAAGTCCCTCCTGCGGGCGATGGAGGCCCAGATGCTCGAGCACGCGAAGAGGCTGGAATTCGAGCAGGCGGCCCTCATCCGAGACGAGATAGAGAAGCTGAAGAGTGGCGAGGACTAGGGGACGCGCGCTCTCCCCGCCCGTCCGGGCCGAGAAGACTACTTCTCGAACTCGAGGACAATCCGCGTGCCGCCGCCCCGCTCTATCCTGATGTCGCCGTTCAACTGCTGCGTCAACAGCCCGACGAGCATGAGTCCGAAGCCGGGGGAGCTGCCGAAATCGATCCCTTCCGGCATGGTGACGCCGTCGTCCTGGATCGCGAGGCGCGCCCTGCCGCCCTCGTCGGAGGCGAAGATCTCAATCGCTCCGCCGCTTCGGCCGATGAAGGCGTATTTCATGATGTTCGTCAGGAGCTCATTGATGATGATCCCCAGCGGCTGCAGGACTCTCGTGCCCAAGGTGAAATCGTCGATGCGCTCCTCGATCCTGATCGTGTCAGCATTGGGAAAGTTGCCGATGATCTGGTCCACCAGGGACGGCAGGTATTCCCTCACCGATACCGTGTCGAAATCGGGGGATCGGTAGAGCTTCTCGTACAGCACCAGCATGCTCTGGATGCGACCGCCGGCCTCCTCCAGGGCGTGAGCGGCCTGAGGCTCCTTCAAGGCGGCGGCCTGAAGCGCGAGCAGCCCGCCGATCGTATTCATGTTGTTCTTCACCCGGTGATGGACCTCCTTGAGGAGGACTTCCTTCTCTTCCAGGAGCCTCTCGATCCTCTCCTCCTTGCCTTTCATCTCCGTGACGTCCCTCGAGATGCCGAAAGTCCCGACGATCTCGCCGTCGATGTCCTTCAAAGGCAGCTTTATCGAATAGACCCAGGTGTCGGGGAGGTCGATCCCCGTCTCCTTCTCCTCCTCCTTGAGCATCCGTCCAGTGCGCATGATATCCTGCTCGTCCTCGCGCTTCCGCCGGGCCTGCTCCCTCGGGAAGAAATCGTAATCCGTCTTGCCTACGACTCGGGACTCGTCCTCGAAGCCGAATTGCCGGACCAGGGACAGGCTCGCCCTGAGGAACCTGCTCTCCCTGTCCTTGAAGTAGATATAGTCGGGAGTGGTGTCCATGAGAGCCCGCAGCAGGTACTGCTCGCGCGCGAGCGCCCGCTCGGCGAGCTTGCGCTCGGTGATGTCCTTCGATATGCCGAAGGTGCCGACGATATTGCCTTCATTGTCCCTCAAGGGCATCTTCTCGATCAGCAGGCAGACTTCGGGGCCGCCGGCCAGCAGGTTCGTCTCCTCTTTCGTGACCTTCCGTCCCGTTCTCATGATCGCCACCTCGTCCTCGCGCGCCAGTTCGGCGTGCTCGGCCGAGAAGAAGTCGAAATCGGTCCTGCCGAGCATCTCGGCCGGCTCGGCGACGCCGAGGAACCGGGCCTGCGACGCGCTATTCCTGATGAACCTGCCCTGGCGATCCTTGAAATAGAAATGGTCCGAGCTGTTGTCCATGAGCGCCTTCAGCAAGAAGGTCTCCCGCGCCAGGGTCTCCTCGTCCGACTTGCGTCTCGAGATGTCGCGGATGATGAATACGATCCTGCTAGGCCGCAGCTCGGCGTCGCGGATGATCTCGGCGTTGACTTCGATCGCCACGATGTCCCCGTCCTTGCGCAGCCCTCCGTACTCGCCGGGTCCGGTCATCGTTCCCTGGAACATGAGGCCGATATTCGAGAGCGCCCGCCCGCGGTCCCGATCCTCGATGAAATCGGTTATCGTCCTGCCGATCAGCTCATCCTCGGCTATGCCGAACATCTTGACGACGCTTTGGGAAACCATCAGGATCCTTCCGTCGAGATCCGTGATGGATATGCCGTCCGGCGAAGCCTTGAGGACGGTCTCGTACAAGAATTCGTTCTCCATGAGCAGTTTCTCGGCCTGCCAGCGCTCGGTGATGTCCGAGAAAGCGACGAGGATCCCGCCCACCCTGCCTTGGACGTCATGGAGCGGCACCTTGTTGGTGTCGAGCCAGGTCTCTCTGCCCTTCCCGTCGAGGGCGGATTCGATGATATGGAATTTCGGGGCATCGGCGTCCATGACCTGCGCGTCGTCGAGGATGAAATGCTCCGTCTCCTGTGTCTTCCACGGCATGTCCCAGTCCGACTTTCCGACGATCGACTGCGTATCGGGCAGGCCCGCCATCGCGGCGAAGTTCCTGTTGCAGCCCAGGAACTCCGATTTCGTATTCTTCCAGCAGATGAACTGCGGGATGGAGTCCAGGACCTTCTGGAACATCTCGTTCTTCAAGGTCAGGCTGTTCTCCGTCTCCTTCTGCTCGCGTATCATGGCCTCCAGCCGGATCTCGGTCTCCCGCAGTCTCCGGTTGGAATCGAACAGCCTGAAGGCCATCTTTATGGCGGCGTCCAGGACCGTGACGCTCGAGTTCTTAAGGATGTAGCCGTACGATGTCACCTTCTCGGTCCTCTCCACCACTTCCGGCTCGGAATGGCTGGAGAGGAATACGATGGGAACGTCCTCCGCCTTCAAGATGAGGCGGGCGGACTCTGTACCGTCCATGCCCTTCCCGAGATTGATATCCATAAGGACCAGGTCGATGGGAACGCCCTCCTCGAAAAGCCCGACGGCCTTCTCGCCGGTATTCGCGACGATCACCCGGTAGCCGTACCCTTCGAGGGACCTCTTCTCGCCCAGCGCTATCAGCGATTCGTCCTCCACGAGGAGGATCGTCCTTTCCCCACCTTCGGCCATGTCTATCTCCTTCATTGCGGGTCCCATCGGGGCGGTGGTTCCGCCGGGTGCGCGGCGGATCGACGGCGGCGGATGTCGAGCCCCAAACCATGGGTTGGGGCTCGAGCGGGCGTGGATTAAAAAAAGGAGAGCGGATCGATTGTAGCAGAAAAACCGCAGGATGGAATAAACGTTCGCGGAAATATCGACGACAGAATCCTCGGGATGGGTGGGGCTTTCCCTGCCCCTGGCGCTCGTATATAATTCATTGCATGCAGAAGACAGAGGCCTACGTCGCGCTGGAAGAAGCCGCGCAGGACCGCATACTCCTCCTCGACGGGGCGATGGGCTCCATGCTCCAGGGCCTGGGCCTCGGCGAGGAGGATTTCCGCGGCGGCCCCCTCGCCGACCACGGCCGGGCGCTCATGGGCGACAACGACGCTCTCTCGTTGAGCCGTCCCGAGGCGCCGTCGGGCGTGCACCGCGCCTATCTCGAGGCGGGCTCGGATATAATCACGACCAACAGCTTCGGGGCGACGCGGATCAGCCAGGCCGACTACGGCGCGGCGGGATTCGCCGCGGACATGGCGAGGGAGTCGGCTCGGATCGCGAGGCGCGCCGCCGACGATTTCACTTCGCGGGACCCGGCCCGCAGGCGCTTCGTCGCGGGCTCCCTGGGGCCCACGAGCAAGACTTTGTCCGTCTCCCCCGACGCGTCCGATCCGGCCCGCCGGGCCCTCGGCTTCGAGGAGATGTCCGCCGCCTACCGCGAGGAGGCCACGGCCCTCATCGAGGGAGGCGTCGATATCCTCCTAGTGGAGACGGTCTTCGACACTCTCAACGCCAAGGCGGCCATCCACGCGCTGCTCTCGATCTTCGAGGAGAAGGGCGCGCGCTGGCCGATCATGATCTCCGGGACCATCGTGGACAACGCGGGGCGGACCCTCTCGGGCCAGACGCCGGCCGCGTTCCTCGCGTCGGTGGCGCACGCGAAGCCCTTCGCCGTCGGCCTCAACTGCTCCCTGGGCGTGGAGGCCCTGCTCTCGAAAGCCGAGGACATGGCGGCCATCTCGCCCTTCGCTCTCAGCGTCTACCCGAACGCGGGCCTTCCCAACGCCGAGGGCGGCTACGACGAGAGCCCCGGGCTCTTCGCCGCCGCTTTCTCGCGCTTCGCGCGGGAAGTGGGCCTGAACATCGCGGGAGGATGCTGCGGCTCGACGCCCGCGCACATCGCGGCCATGGCGGCGGCCCTCTCCGGGATCCCACCGCGACGCATACCGGAACGGCGTCGCATAACTTCCCTGTCGGGCCTCGAGGCCCTGGATATCGGACCCGGAAGCCTCTTCGTCAACGTCAGCGAAAGGGCGAACGTCTCCGGCTCGAGGAAATTCGCCAGGCTGGTCCGGGAGGGGAGGCGCGAGGAGGCGGTCAGGGTCGCAACGGAGCAGGTCGAGGCCGGCGCCCAGGCTGTCGACGTCAACATGGACGATCCCCTCATCGACCCCGCAGCGGAGATGAGAGCCTTCCTGAACATAGCCGCCGTGGAGCCCGCCCTGGCCCGGGTGCCGGCGATGATAGACTCCTCGGATTTCGGCACCGTGCTCGCCGGGCTGCGCTGCGTGCAGGGCAAGTGCATCGTCAACTCCATAAGCCTCAAGGAAGGCGAGGGCCCCTTCCTCGAGAAGGCGCGCGAGATCGCCAAGTACGGCGCAGCCGTGGTCGTGATGGCCTTCGACGAAGCTGGCCAGGCCGCGACGCTCGAGCGGCGGCTGTCGATACTCGAGCGGGCCTACCGCCTCCTGGTGGACCAGGCGGGATACGAGGGAGAGGACATCATCCTCGACCCTAACATTTTCGCCGTGGGCACGGGCATCGAGGAGCACCGCCGATACGCCCTCGACTTCCTCGAAGCGACGAGGCTCATCAAGCGGAAACTGCCGGGAGCCCTCGTCTCCGGAGGCGTATCCAACGTCTCCTTCTCGTTCCGGGGGAACGACGGGCTCCGCGAGGCCATCCATACGGTCTTCCTCTATCACGCCAAGGCCGCGGGCATGGACATGGGCATCGTCAATCCCGCTTCCCTCGGAGTCTACGACGAGATCGAAAGCTCCCTGCGCGAGAGAATCGAAGACCTCCTCCTCGACAGGCGCCCCGACGCCACCGAGCGCCTCCTGGAGGCGGCGGCCGGCTTGAGCGGCCGATCCGGCCAGGACGAGGCGGCCGAGCCGGAATGGCGGAGCCGCTCGCCCTCCGAGAGGCTCGTCCACGCCCTCGTCAACGGAGTCTCCGAATGGGCCGCTCCCGACGCCGACGAGGCTCGGCTCGCGCTCGGCGGCGCCCTCGAGGTAATTTCTGGTCCGCTCATGGCTGGGATGAACAAGGTGGGCGATCTCTTCGGCGCGGGCAAGATGTTCCTACCCCAGGTCGTAAAGAGCGCCCGAGTGATGAAGGCGGCGGTGGCGGTCCTCCTGCCCTACCTGAAGGACGGCAAGGGCGATATCGCGACCCGGGGCAAGATAGTCATCGCCACCGTGAAGGGCGACGTCCACGATATCGGGAAGAACATCGTTTCGGTGGTCCTCGAGTGCAACGGCTACGAGATGGTCGACCTCGGCGTGATGACTCCCTGCGAGCTCATCCTCGGAGAGGCCGAGAGCCTGGGCGCGGCGGCGGTCGGCCTCTCCGGCCTGATAACGCCCTCGCTCGAGGAAATGGCGCGCGTCGCTCGGGAGATGGAGAGGCGGGGCATGTCCATTCCCCTGGTCGTCGGGGGCGCGGCCACCAGCCCGACGCATACGGCCCTGAAGATCGCGCCGGCCTACTCGGGGCCCGTGGTGAACGTTCGCGACGCTTCGATCGCGCCGGGCGTCTTCGAGCGCCTTCTCGATCCCGAGGGCAGGGCGGCCTACGCAGTCGAGCTCGCGTCGTCGCACGGAAGGCTGAGGGAGACGCACCTCGAGAAGGCGGAGGCGGCTCGCCGCCTGCCCCTGAGGGAAGCCCGCGGAAAGGCCCCGCGCTTCGATCTCGCGAGCTATACCCCGCCCGAGCCCGGTGTCAAGGGGATCGTCGAGCTTCGGCCGAGCCTGGGCGAGCTCGTTCCCTACATCGATTGGGGCTTTTTCTTTTACGAGTGGTCGATGAAGAAGCCCTATCCCGAGATACTCGACGATCCGGAGCAGGGGCCCGAGGCGCGCAGGCTCCGGCGCGAGGCGCGCGAGATGCTGGAGCGGATGGAAGCCGAGGGTCTGGTCTCCGCGGCGGGGCTTTGCGCGATGCTGCCCGCCTCCTCGAGCGGCGACGACATGGTCATCTACGCCGACGAATCGCGCGCTTCGGAGCGTATCCGCATCCCCTTCCTCCGCCAGCAACGAGTCAAGGAGGACGGCAGTCCCCATCTCTGCCTAGCCGATTACCTCGCGCCGGAAGGCGGCCCGCGCGATTGGGTGGGCCTCTTCGCGGTCACCGCGGGCATAGGCCTCGACGCGGTGACGCGAAGGCTCGAGGCGGCCGGCGACGACTTCGGCGCGATAATGAGCAAGATACTTTGCGATCGGCTCGCCGAGGCCCTCGGCGAGATGCTGCATCAAGACGTCAGGCGGCGGATCTGGGGATACGCCGCGGACGAGTCGCTGGCGCCCGAGGAGCTGCACAAAGGCGGCTACCGCGGCATCAGGCCCGCTCCAGGCTACCCTTCCTGCCCCGACCACAGGGACAAGGCCGCCATACTCGAGCTCCTCGGGGCGAAGGAGCGGATCGGCATGAGCCTGACCGAAAGCTACATGATGATGCCCGCGGCCTCGGTCTCGGGCTTCCTCTTCAGCCGGCCCGAGGCGAAATACTTCGCGATCGGAAGGATCGGCGCGGACCAGCTGGCCGACTACGCGGCCCGCAGGGGAGAAACGCCCGAGGCCTCCGAGAGCGCGGTGCGGGACAACCTCGGCTGATTCGGAGGAAGGACTCATTCCACGCAGCTCGCAGCGCACTCTGTTTCGAAGAACAGGGGCATGAGGCCCTCATACAATAAATTTCCTTGCCGAGCGAAGGACCTCGCAGATCGCTGCGAGGTCCTTCATCTGGCGCGACGCAGGCCTAGATGCCCAGATAGGCCTTCTTGACGTCGGGATTGCTCGCGATGTCCCTGGCCTCTCCGGAAAGGACGATGCTTCCCGTTTCGAGCACGTAGGCGCGATTCGCTATCGATAGGGCCATCTGCGCGTTCTGCTCGACGAGGAGGATGCTCGTGCCCTGCTTGTTGATCTCGACGATGATCTTGAAGATCTCCTCGACCAGTATAGGCGAGAGACCCATGGACGGCTCGTCGAGGAGGAGGAGACTCGGTCTCGACATGAGGGCGCGCGCCATCGCGAGCATCTGCTGCTCGCCCCCCGACAGCGTGCCGCCGTATTGGCCCTCCCGCTCCTTGAGGCGTGGGAAGCTCTTGTAGGCGCGCTCGAGAGTCGATTGGATCTCGACCGGGTCGCTGCGCGTATAGGCGCCCATCATGATATTTTCCTTGACCGTGAGGGGGGCGAAGATCCTGCGCCCCTCGGGGACGTGGCTCATGCCCATCTTCACTATCCTCTCGGCCGGGACCGTGGTGATCTCCTGACCGTTGAAGGAGATCGAGCCGTCCCGCGGCCTGAGTACGCCCGAGAGCGAGCGGAGAATGGTCGATTTGCCGGCGCCGTTGGCGCCAATGAGGGTGACTATCTCGCCTTTCTCGACGTTGAACGAAACGCCCTGTAGCGCGTGGATCGCGCCATAGAAGACGTGGAGGTTCTCAACTCGCAGCACTTTTGCCGGCTCCTTTCCCGAGGTAGGCCTCTATGACCGTCTCATTGTTCTGGATTTCCTTCGGCGTACCCCGCGCGATGACTTCGCCGAAGTCCATCACCGTGAGGTATTCGCAGATGCCCATCACGACGCGCATCTGGTGCTCGATGAGGAGGATCGTGAGATCGAAGCGACCTTTTATGAAATGGATTAGGTCCATGAGCTCGAGGATCTCGCGGGGATTCATCCCCGCGGCGGGCTCGTCGAGGAGGAGGAGGCTCGGGGCGCAGGCGAGGGCCCGCGCGATCTCGACCCGCCGCTGCTGGCCGTAGGGGAGATTCTTCGCAATCTCGTCCGCGATGTCCTCGAGCTTGAATATCGAGAGAAAGTCGAGCGCCTTGTCCGTAAGCTCCTTCTCGTGCTGCGTATAGCGCCTCGTTCGGAGGATGCTGTCGCCTAGGGAATACCCCGCGTGCGCGTGGTATGCGATGCGCACATTGTCGAGGACGGAGAGGTTCGAGAAGAGGCGGATATTCTGGAAGGTGCGGGCGATGCCCAGCCGGGTCACCTCGAAAGGCTCGAGCCCGTCGATGCGCTCGCCCTTGAACTCCACCGAGCCCGAAGTGAGGGGGATGATGCCGGTGATCAGGTTGAAGGCTGTGGTCTTACCCGCCCCGTTCGGACCGATGAGCCCCTGAAGGCAGCCTCGCGGAAGTCTCAGGTTGAAGTCCTTGACCGCAAGGAGGCCGCCGAAGGCCTTGACGGTATCCGTCATTACCAGGATGTCGTCGCCAGTATTGATGCCGGCCATATTACTCTCCCGCCTTTTGGGCGCCTGCCCGTTGGACGGCGCCCAGGGCCTGCTTCAGGCGCTTGCGCGCCCCCTCTGCTCTGAAGAAGCCCCACTCCACGGTGCCCAAGAGGCCCTGCGGTCTGACAAGCATGAGGAGGAGCAGGGCTATCGGATAGAGGACGAAGCGCCAGGAGGGTGCATCGGTGCCGAGCTGTCCCAGGAGGATGCGCAGGAAGCCCTCGAGGAAGAATATCCAGCCGAAGGCGGCTGCTATGGTGCCCGTCATGCTGCCGAGCCCCCCGAATACGACGATGATCAAAGGATTGAAGCCTGCTATGAAATCGAAGCTGGCCGGCGCGAGGAAACCCATGTAATGGGCGTAGATGGCGCCGCCGATGCCGGCGACGAAACTTCCGACGACGAAGGCGAGGAGCTTGTTGCCGGCCACGTCTATGCCCATGGCACGGGCCGCGATCTCGTCCTCCCTGACCGCGAGGGTCGCTCGGCCGGTGCTCGATCTGATGAAATTCCTTATAATGACGATGACGATGACGAGGAATATGAAGGCCCAGGCCCAGGATGTGACCTTGGGAATGCCGAGCATTCCGCGTCCGCCCTTCATTTCCTTGAAACCGAGTATCGTGTCCGAGTTGACGAGGAGGGTCTTCACGACGATCGCGAAGCCCAGGGTCGCGATCCCGAAATAGTCGGATCCCAGACTCAGGACCGGCAGGCCGAAGAGGAAGCTCACCTCCGCCGCGAAGGCGCCGGCGAAGATCACCGACAGGAAGAATACCGCCTGGAGGGCGATGGGTGATGCCAGGGGACCAGGCGCGTCGGGCGTCCCGAAGAGGGGAGCGCAGAGCGGAGAGAGCATGCTTCCGAGCCATACGGCCGCCAAACCCACAGCCACCAGGGCGAAGAGATAGAAAGTAAAGGCCGAGAGGACGGGCACGCCGCGCTTTTTCTTGAGCAGTTTCCCGACGCCGACCAGGGCCAGGGCTCCGAGAATTACGCCCAGGCCGACGACTATGAGGCCGCTGGCGTCGCCGTTGGTCCATCGGTAGGTAATGTCCGCGGAGCAATAGGCTCCGATTCCGTAGAAGCCCCATTGGGCGAGGCTGAATTGGCCGTTGAAGCCGTAGATCAGATTGAGGCCCAGGGCGACCATCGTCATGGTGATGGCCTGGAATAGAAGGCCCTGGTCGAAGGCCGAGAAGAGGGCGAAGTCCCCTATCCTGGTCCAGATGACCGCCTGAATGACCCCGAAGGCCAGGACGAGGGTCGCCGACTTCTGCCAGATCCTCTTGCGCCCCAGCCCCCAGAGAAGGCCGTAGATCCAGGCGACCAGGGCGATCATCTTGACGATGGTGCCGGCGAGGTATCCGAGTTCCATGGCCGCCCCCTAAGCCTTTTCCTGCGCGGGCTCGCCGAACAGACCGGTCGGCTTCACGAGGAGGACGATGATGAGGATGGTAAAAGCGACGGCGTCGCGCATGGGTGTGGATATGTAGCTCATGGTCATGGCCTCGGCCTGGCCCATGATGAGTGCCCCGACGAAGGCGCCCGGAATGCTGCCGATGCCGCCGAGGACGGCGGCCACGAAGGCCTTGAGGCCGGGGAGGATGCCGAGCTGGGTCCAGATGGAGGAATAGGCGATCGCATAGAGCACCCCTCCCAGCCCCGCGAAGGCGGCGCCTATCGCGAACGTGAACGAGATGATCTGGTCGACGTTTATGCCCATGAGCCTGGCGGTCGGCTTGTCATAGGACGAGGCGCGCATCGCTATGCCGACCTTCGTGCGCTTGACTATGAACTGCAGCAGAATCTGCACGAGGATGGAGGCGGCGGCTATAAAGAGGAAGATATTTGAGAACGAGATAGTATTGTCCGGAGAGGCGGTGCCCGATACGATGGGATGTATCCCGTCCTTGACGTACCAGGCCGTCGTGGGGAAGGGAGCCTTGTAGGGTATGAAGCGCCCGGAGAAGACGAAGGGCAGGGCTCCGAAGAATTCGAGGAAGAACGAGACGCCGATCGCCGTGATGAGGGCAGCGATGCGGGGCGCGTCTCGAAGGGGCTTATAGGCCACGCGCTCTATCGTCACGGCTAGGATGACGCAGACCGCCATGGACAGGAGCATTACAGTCAGGGAGCCTATGACGATGGAGAGGGCCGGCGCGACGCCGGGGAACACGGCCTCGGGCCAGCGGTGGAGGTTGAAGCGGCTGACCGCGTAAAAGCTCGTGAAGGCGCCCACCATGAAGACGTCGCCGTGGGCGAAGTTGATGAGTTTGACGATTCCATAGACCATCGTGTAGCCGAGGGCTATGAGGGCGTAGACGAAGCCGAGCTTGAGCCCGTCCAGTAGGTTCTGCAGGAAGAGCGTCGGGTTGGACCATGCCTTGCTGGCGATGTAGACGACCGTCACTGCGCCCATGAGAATGAGGAAGGTCCAGCCTACCCAGGCGAGGGGCGGGCCGCGCCGCGCCTGCGGGGGGACGGTCTTGGCTTTCGATGGAACGGTGCTAGCTGGCATTGACGCTACCTCTTCGAAGGTCGTTTCAAAGAGAGAGGACAAGCCGCGAGGCTTGTGAGCCTCGACGCTTGCCCTCTCCCCGCGTTTGGTAATCTGTTGGAATTAAGGCTGAACGACTGAGTCGAAGTTGATCTTCCCACCCTTGATGGAGAGGATGGTCAGGGCCTTGACGGGGTTGTGCAGCTTGTCGAAGGTGATCTTTCCGGAAACGGCCTTGTAGCTGATCTTCTCGAGGGCCGTCTTGACGGCGGTGGTGTCGGCCTTGCCCGCGGCCTTGATGGAGGCGAAGAGCAGGTTGGTGGCATCGTAGGCGAGGACCGCGAGGGCGTCCGGCACCTTGCCCTTGCCGGAATCGTCCTTATAGGCGGCCGCGTAGGCTTTGAGGAAGTTCTGCACCTCGGGGCGGGGATCGTCCTTGGAATAGTGGTTCGTGTAATAGCAGCCGTCGGAGGCCGCGAGGTCGAGGTCGGACGAATCCCATCCGTCGCCGCCCACGAAGGGGACGGTGATGCCCTTCTCCTTGGCCTGCTTGGTCACGAGGTTGACGATGTTGTAGTAATCGGGAAGGAGGACGACTTCGGGCTTCGCGTCCTTGATCTTCGCGAGGATGGCGGAGAAGTCGGTGTCGGTCTTGGTGTAGGTCTCCTTACCGACGATGGCGCCGCCCATGGACTTGAACTTCGCCTCGAACGCGGTCGCGAGCCCGATGGTGTAGTCGTTGCCCTGGTCGTACATGATGAAGGCTTTCTTGGCCTTGAGCCTGGTATTGGAGAACTGGGCGAGGATGCCGCCCTGGAAGGGATCGATATAGCAGGCGCGGAAGATGAAGTCCTTGACCTTCCCGTTCTTGTCCACCGTGACGTTCGGGTTAGTGGAGGTCGGGCTGATCTCGATGACCTTGGCGGGCCCCGCGATCTCGGAGACGGGGATCGAGGCGCTGGAGCACACTTCGCCGATGATGAACTTCACGCCATCCTGATTGATGACCTTGTTCGCCGCGTTGGTCGCGGCCGCCGCATCGCACTGGCTATCCTCGACGATGGGGACGATGTTCATCCCGAGGACTCCGCCCTTGGCGTTCCATTCAGTGATGGCAAGCAGGGCGCCCTCTTTCGTCGAGAGGCCGAACGAGGGCACGGCGCCGGACAAGGGAGCCAGGACGGCTACCTTGAGGTCCGCGGCCCCGGCCGCTAGCACCGCAAGGACCAGGACGAGAGCGATGGTCAGAATACGCTTCATACCTTCCTCCTTAAAAACTGGCTTCAAAAATATGCTTTCCTTTTTTTACCTGTCAAGTACTACATACTCGCAGGAATTGCGATTTTCCTACGAATCCGTAAGAAGGTCTTCGAAATCCATCGCCGAGAGGGTACTTCTCTACGATCCACCTTCGGCAAGTTCAAGCGGGCGCTTTCGCGAGACTTCGTGCGGCCAGCTTCTGGCGCAGCTCCGGCAGGTCGCAATACCATATCTCGAAAGCGGAAAAGAGCATCGCTGCGAAGGTTATGGTCAGGTAGGGGCCATTGGCGATCAGGGTCCCGCCGCCTTCGGTGACCGTCGCGTGGGGAAAGAGCATCATCATGCGGCTTATGATGTTGAGGCCCTGGGCGAAGGATAGCAGATACCAGGGCCAGGTCGCGGGCTCGCGGCGCACCAGCACCTGAAGGAGCGAGATGACGGTTAGAAGGGTCAGAAAGGCGGGAAGCCACCATTCCTGGGTCGCGAGGGTGAAGGTGCTTAAAGGGAAGACAATAAGCGGGAGGACTTGAAGGCAGAGCAGGACCGGAATCATTACCCGGCTAGTGATGAATTTGCGGAACATTGTAAAGAGTTACCACCTATAGTATTCCTTGTCAAGCGGAGATCAGCGCGGATAGCTCCGCATCTATACATGGCAGGCTTCGGTATATAGACTCACGCCGTGAAAAACCGACCGGCGCTCATCCTCTCTTCCCTGCTCGCCATCGGCTGCGGCCTTTCCGGGCAAGGTCGCTCGCGCATCGAGTTCACGCCTCCCAAGTGGGATTACGGCATGATCGAGCAGGGCGATGTCGCGAGGACCAAGGTCGTTGCCGTCAACCACGGAACCGATGCGGTGGAGCTGACCTTCGTGCCTACCTGCACCTGCCTGACCGTCTCGCCGGCGAAGGCCAGGCTCGAGCCCGGAGCCCTTGCCTCCTTCGCTCTGAGTTTCGATTCGAAGGACGATTCCGGGATCACGGAGCGGGGCTATATCGTACGGACCGACGTAATCGGCGAAAAGGCGCTGTACTATCTCTTGAGCGGCGTCGTGCGCGTGGACAGGTCGATGGGCGGCGCGGTAGGCGGCTCCGCGAGCGGCGAGCCCGGCGTTCCCGCCGGCGCGCCAGGCGATGGATCCGGCCTCGCGCCGGCGGCTTCGGGCCTCGTACGGATGCGATACTACTATACGCCCGGCTGCCGCTCCTGCGAGGAGTTCCTAGGGACCGAGATCCCCAAGCTCGAGCAGCGCTACGGAGTCCGGATCGCGATAGACCGGCGAGACCTGCTCAACGGCACGACCTACGAAGAGCTCGAGGCCTTCGCCGCTTCCATCGGTGCGACCGTCAGGGAGATTCCCGCGCTGCGCCTGGAAAGCGTCCTCCTCCAGGGGGATGCGGAGATCCGCGCGCGCTTGCCCGGCCTCCTTGTCACGCGCGCCGCGGGTGGATCGCTCGCCTTGGCGGTGCCTTGGAGCGGAGGACCGAAGAGGGCCCAGGCTCCGGGCGGGCCCGCATGGCCGGAGACGAGCGCGGCTTCGGCCGCGAGCGCGGTGCGGCTCGCGATCCTTCCCGTCATGGCTGCGGGCCTCATCGACGGGATCAATCCCTGCGCGTTCACCACCCTCGTCTTCCTCCTCGCCTCCCTCGCCCTCGCGGGGAGGGGAAGGCGCGAGGTGCTCGTTATAGGAGCACTCTTCACGCTGAGCGTATTCCTCACCTATCTCGGCGTTGGACTCGGTCTCTTCGCGGCGATGAGGGCCGCGAGCGCGGTCTCGCTGATCTCCGTCCTCCTGCGATGGATCGTATTCGCCCTCCTCATCGCCTTCGCGGTCTTGAGCGTCTACGACTATACGCGGATCCGGGCGGGCAAGCCCTCCGAAATGGTCCTGCAGCTCCCCGACTCTCTCAAGCTGAAGATCCATGCCTCGATACGGACGAGGGCCAAGACCCTCGCCCTCGCCGGAAGCTCGCTGGCGATGGGCTTCCTCGTTTCCATCTTCGAGTTCGCCTGCACGGCCCAGGTCTACCTGCCGACCCTCGCCTATCTGGCTAGGGCGCTTAGGAGGGCCGACGCCCTCGGCCTCCTCCTCGCGTACAATCTCTGTTTCATCGCCCCTCTCATCGTCGTGTTCGCGGCCAGCTACCTCGGCGTAAGCTCGAAGCGCATCACCTCGCTCTTCCAGAGCCATCTCGGCAAGGTGAAGCTCGCGCTGGCCCTGGCCTTCCTCGCCCTCGCGGCCCTTACCGTCGTCACTTGAGGGCCGGCGCTTCGGGGGCTATCGCGACCGGATCTCCGTCCCCGAGGAATTCCTGGCCGGCGGTGATCACCAGCTCGCCTTCGGAGAGCCCCTCCAGCGCCTCGACGCTGGAGCCGTCGCTCTCGCCGAGCTTCACGAGGCGCTTCGCCGCCTTCCCCAGGCGGGCTGCGCCCGCGGTCTCCGGGGAAGACACCGCCACCATGACGTAATCGGCGCCGTTCTCCGAGAAGGTCGCCCGTTCGGGCACGAGTAGGGCCCCGAGCTTCGTCTCTATGGGGACCCGAAGCCTCGCGAGCATGCCGCCGCGCAGCCTGCCGTCGGGATTCGGCACGAGGAGCCTCACCGCGTAGAGCATGCTCCTCGGATCGGCCGCGGGGCTCACCGAGTCCACCGTGCCGCTCACCTTCTCCCCGCCCTGCGCCGCCGCCTCCAGGGCGGGGACCGCCAGTTCCATGGTCATACCCTTCCTCACGCGGCCCACGACACGCTCGGAGAGCCCTGCCTCGGCGATCACCCGGCGCTCATCGATGACGACGAAGGCGAGAGTCGCGCTGTCGACGAATTCCCCGGCCTCCACGTTGCGATACGAGATCCTGCCCGCGATGGGCGAGCGGATCACGGTCGCGTCGAGCCGGCTCTTCGCGAGGTCCGCCTGGGCCCGGGCCTGATCCACCTGGCTCGAGGCTATCTCGTTCGCCTGCGTGCCCGCCTTGTCCCGGACGAGGGCGAGGTCCTTGTCCGCGGCGTCGCGCCGGATCCCCGCCGCCTTGAACCGCGTTTCGACGTCCTCTAGCTGCTGGCGCGGGACGGAGCCTCCGTCGTAGAGCCGCTTCGTCCGGTCATAGGCGCTCTTAGCCTCGTCGTAGGCGACGCCGGCCTGGTCGGCGGCGGATTCGGCCTCGAGCGTCTGCTGCTCGAGTCCCGAGTCGCTCGTCCGGGTGAGCGAGGCTTCGGCGCTACCGAGGGCCGCCGAGGCCTGTCTGTACTCGGCCTCGTAGTCCGAGGCGTCGAGGGAGCAGAGGGCCTGCCCTCGGTCCACTGCCATGCCCACCTCGACGAGGACGGCCGCGACCTTGCCTCCCACCTTGGGTGTGATATTCACTTCCAGCTCCGGCGCGATGCTGGCGGCATATTCCGCCGAGAGGGCTAGGTCCCTGCGCAGCGCGGGCTCGGCGGAGACGAGGCGGGGCCTGCCCGCGACCGTCTCCGCGCGCCTGACGCAGGACGCGAAGGCGAGGGCGAGGGCCGCCGCAAGGAGGGCCGCCAGCGCGCGCCTCACGGAAGGGCCTCGGGCTTGGCTGGGCATGCTGCTTCGCCGGCGGGCGGGCATCCGGGGGAGGACCGCCCCGCGCGGCGCAAGGCTCCGCGCGCCGCTCCGCGCGCCGCTCCGCGCGCCGCTCCGCGGCGACGGGCCTCGTCTATGAGCGTATAGGCCACGGGAAGCAGCAGTGGGGAGATTATCGTCGAAGTCACGAGGCCTCCTATGAGCAGGATCGCCATGCCGGACTTTATCTCTGAGCTCGACCCCGACGAGAGGGCCAGCGGCAGCATGCCCACTACCATGGTCGCCGAGGTCATGACGATGGGGCGGAGCCTCGTCGATCCCGATTCGACGAGGGCCTCGCGCAGACCGAGGCCCCGTTTCATGAGCGTGTTCGCGTAGTCTATGAGGAGGGTGCCGTTCTTCGAGGCGAGGCCGTCGAGCATGATTATGCCTATGAAGGTCACGATGTTGATCGCCTTTCCTGTCAGGGCGAGGGCCGCGAGGCCGCCGATGATCCCCGCCGGCAGGGAGAGCATGCGGATGAGCGGAGTCAGGAAGGAATCGTAGAGCACGAGGAGCACGAGGTAGACCAGGATCAGGGAGGCCGCGAGGGCCCAGGAGAGCGAGGTGAAGGAATCGCCCATTACGGATGTATCGCCCTTGAAGTCGAAAGTGTACTCCTTCGGGACCGGGCGTTCCCTGATGGCGCGCTTGATGTCGGCCGTCACCGCGCCGAGCGCCCTTCCCTGGAGGTTCGCCATTATCGTCGCGACATTTGTGCGGTCCGCCCTCGTGAGCTGGTTGGGCGCGTCGTCCCGCCCGATCGTCGCGATCTGGGCCACGGAGACCTGCATCCCCGCGGGGTTGGCGATGCGGATGGATCCGATGTCGAGCGGAGTCCTGACCTGCCTCGGCTGGAACCTGAGCAGGATGTCGTACTCGTCCCCCGCGCTCCTGAGGATTCCCGCCTTGGTCCCCGCGAGGGCGGTCCGGAGCGCGAGCGCGGCGTCGCTCACGAGGATGCCATAGCGGCTCAGGGCCACGCGGTCGATCCTGACGGAGAGCTCGGTGCGCCGCGAGCGCATCGAGTCGTCGACGTCCACTGCGCCCGGAGTCGCCTTGACTATAGTCTCGAGCTCGTCGGCCAGCATGGCGATCACGGCGCGATCGGGCCCCCTCACGTTGATTATCAACGACTTGTCGCCCTCGGCGGATGTCTGCTCGATAATCGACTGCTCGGTCGCCGAGAAGCTTATTCCCGGGAGCCCCGCTCCCCAGGCGCGCAGCTCCCGGGCCACCTCCGCCTGACCCTTCCTCCGATCTCGCCTGTCCTTCAGCTTCACGGTGAGCTCGGCGTGGTTCTCCCCGGCATCCGTCCCTATCTGGCTGAAGACGTCGCGGGTCTCGGGCATCGCGAGGAGGTGCCTCTCGACGGCGTCGACCGCGGCGTCGGTCCTGGCGAGGTCGGCCCCGCCGTCGAGGGCGATGTCCACGAGGATCTTGCCTTGGTCGAAGGGCGGCATGAACTCGGTCGGGACGAGGCCGAGGGGTATGAGGGAGAGACTCCCCGCGAAGAGGAGCACGACCAGGGCGATCATTGCGCCGCGGTGGTCGAGGGCAAGGCCGAGGAGGGCGCGATAGCCTCCCTTGACCCGCCTTTCGAAGAATGACATCCGCGGTGCCTCCCCGGGCTCCGCGGCCGCCTTCTCGGTCCTCCTTCCCCTCCCGAGGAGGCGCGAAGCGAGGGCCGGCGTCATGGTGAAGGAGACGAAGAGGGAGAAGAGGGTCGCGAAGACCACGGTGAGTCCGAACTGCCTGAAGAACTGGCCTACGAGATCGCCCAGGAAGGCCACGGGCGCGAAGACGACGACATCGCAGAGGGTTATGGCGATGGCCGCCATCGCTATCTCGCGCCGGCCGTCGATCGCGGCCAGACGCGGCTCCTGGCCGAGCTTCAGGTGGCGGTCGATGTTCTCGAGCACCACGATCGAATCGTCGACAAGTATGCCGATGCAGAGCGCGAGGGCCATGGTGGAGACGATGTTGAGCGTGAACTTCATGACGTACATCATGAAGAAGGTCGAGACAAGGGAGCTGGGGATGGCGACGATGACGATGAGGGAGGAGCGCCATTCCCTCAGGAAGAGGAAGAGGACGAGGCCGGTGACCGCGATGCCGAGGAGGAGGTCTCGCATGGTCTCCGAGAGGGAGGACTCGATGAAGGTCGTCTGGTCGGACGCGATGGAAAGGGACATCCCGGGCGGGAGATCGGCGGCCTGGGCCGCGAGGATACGCTTGATCCTATGCGTCACGGCCACCACATTGGCGTCGCTCGCCTTGACGACCAGCAGGCCGATGGCGCTCCGGCCGTCCATCCGTATCGACCCCGCGTCTTCGGGATAGCCCATCTCGACCGTGGCTATCTCGCCGAGAGGCACCGACCCTCCTCTGGGCAATGGGACGAGGAATCGACCCACTTCGCCCGCGGATGAGAATTCCCCGACCACGCGCAGGGTCCTCACGAGGCCGTCCTGGCGCAGGAGGCCGGCGGGCATGTTGAGGTTGCTGGACTTGAGGAAGCCGATCAGGCTCTGGAGCCGGATGCCGTAGGAGTCGAGCGCGGTTCTGTCCAGGTTGATCCGGAGCTCGCGCTTGGGGGCGCCGAGGAGGGTCACCTGACCCACGCCGTTCACGTTCTCGATCGCCTTCTGGACCGTCTCGGCGCGGGCGCGCAGCTCCTCGTAGGGCGTCTCGGCGGCCTTCCCGGACGCGCCGAGGCTGAGAACCAGGATGGGCCTCGCCCCGAGATCGTACTTGCGCACTATCGGCCGGGTGGAATCGGCGGGGAGCTTGTCGACCATGGCGTCGATCGCCTTCTGCACGTCGTTCACCGCCGTATCCGGGTCCGTATCCATCGTGAACTGCATCACCGTCATCCCGAAGCCCTCGCCCGAGGTCGAGCGTATGGTCTTGATCCCCGGGAGACTTGAGACGGCGTCCTCCATCGGCTTGACCAGATCCCTCTCAATTTCCTTGGAGCCGGCGCCCGGGTAGAGCGAGTGCACCCCGACGAAGGGCGTATTGGTGGATGGGAAGAGGTCGGCCCCGAGGTTGAAATAGCCCATGAGGCCCAGGCCGATGAGGAGGGAGAACATCGCGAACAGGACCGTGGGCCTTTTTACGGCCAGCTCGGTGAGACTCATCGCTGGGGCCCTCCCTCGAGGCGGAGGTCCTTCCCGGCCACCCGCTCGAGATCTGCCAGGGATTCCTCGAGCGCGTATCGCGCATATAGGCGGTCGAGCCTGGCCGTCGCCTCGGCTATGGCCTGGGAGTTGAGCTCGGCTCGCGAAGCCGCCTGACCGGCCGCCTTAGCGCGGGCGTTTCGCAGCTTCTCGGCGGCCCAGGCGGCGCTGGCCTCCTTCTCCCTGAGGGAGGCCTCGGCCCCGCGGGCGGCGTCGATCGCGCGGCGCGTCTGGAGCCGGGCGGCCTTTTCGGCGGCGCTCTCGCCGACTCTCGCTGCCTCGAGGCCGGCCGCCGCCTCGCGCCGCCTCGCCGCCGAGGCGCCGCCGTCGAAGAGGTCGACGTTGGCCGCGATGCCGAGGCTCAGGTCCCAACTCCAGGTATTCGCCCACCAGGACGGGCTCGAGAAGGGGACATCCTGCCCCAGGGCCTCGATACTCGCGAAAAAAGTGAGGTTCGGCAGGAAGAGGGAGGATCCGCGTTCGAGGTCGACCTTCCTGCGCGCCTCCGATAGCCGCGCTCGGGCGACTTCGACGTCGGAGAAGGCGAGGGAAGCCGCGTCCTTGAGCTCCGTCTCGGAAAGCGGAGGCAGGGTCTCCCTGAAAGGGGAGACCAAGGACGCCGAGGAGGCGTCGAGGCCCGTCAGGACGCCGAGCGCCTCGAGGGCGCTCGCTTCGCCTTCCCGGGCCTGGACCAGCTTCGCGTCGAGGGCGGCGAGATCGGCCGACGACGACAGCAGATCCTCCTCGGTGACGAACCCCTCGGTCAGAGCCGATTTCCTGTCTTCGAGGATCGCCGCGGCCAGGGAGCGGAGCTCTTCGAGGATGGCGACGCTCTCCTTCGATAGCCTGGCCGAGAAATAGGCTCTGTTCGCAGCTCGCACCGCGTCCAAGGATGCCCCGGCGCTCCCGATGGAGGCCACCTGGGCCTCGAGGGAGGCGAGGTCGACCGCGGCCTTTATCTTGCCCCAGGCCATTATCGGCTGGGTGAAGGTGAGGCTGGCCTTGAAATAGCTGTCCTTGGTATAGCCGCCGACCTCGATGTCGTTGGGCGGTAATTGGTAATATGCGCCTGTCAGTGGATTCCTAATAGGCAGCGTTCCCAAGGTACCCGCCGGAACATCGACTCCCGCAGGCGGCTGCGGCAGGTATGCTCCCGATAGGCTTCCGCTGAGCTTCGGGAAGAGGCTCGCCCGGGCCGCGTCAACCGAGCGCAGCGCCGCTTCGGCCGCGGCCTGTTTCGCCAGGACTTCGTCCGAGGCATCGCGCGCCAGGGCCTGGGCCCTTCCGATGTCAAGGACGGTGGCGCTCCCCCCTTCGGCCCTCGCCGAGAAGGCCGAGACCGCGAGGAGGAGGACGAGGGCGAACCGGGCGGTCCAGCTCCTCGGAGCGTCTCTCTTCAACGTGGGGCCTCGCCGGATTCGATCTGTTTCGCAGTCTGGCCGAGCGTCATACTCGTCGTCGTCAACAAGGTGCGGATAGCCTCCTTGAGACTTTCTATGGAAGCCGCCGGAGAGGGCGGCAGGAGGGCGGCCGAGCTCAGCACGCCGAGAATGATGATCCTGGTTAGGAGAAGTCTCTCGGAGGCGGCGGCATCCCACGCGGCGCGGAGCGGGCTGTCCTCGTCCGGCTTGAGGAGCTCTCCGATCGCCTCGCAAAGCCTGTCGACATTGGGTTTTACGAGATTCAGCCTGCTTGCCTCGAAAAGCATCCCCCTGATAAGGGGGAGGGCGGCGCCTAGGGTCGAGAATCCCCTGTCCAGGAGGACCGCTATCCTCTCGTCGCGCAGGGAGCGGCCCCGGCTCATGATCTCGAGCTCCTGGATGAATACGGCCCATCCCCGGTTGACGGCCGCCTTGAAGAGCGACTCCTTGTCGGGAAAGTAGGTATACACCGATCCCGCCGAAATACCCGCCCCGCGGGCTATTTCCTTCAAGGTTGTCGACTGGAATCCCAGCTCGCCGAAAACGGCGAAGGCAGAGTCGAGAATCCTATCTTTCAAACCCGCTTCCCGGGTTCTGGCCATTGAAGCTCCTATATTAATTGAATGATCAATTAATAATAGATCTTCTGGCTCAGGTCAATAGCGGCCGGGTATAGTAGCCGCGTGGATATACGCTTTTCATCGAGACTCGGATGGCCGGCCCCGGGGAATTCGCTGGCGGCCCTCCGCGAGTGGAGAAGGGACAGAGGCCTGCCCGTCCTGGATTTCTCCGAGAGCAACCCGACCAAGGTCGGTCTAACGCGAACGAGGCTCGATAACTTCTCGGATCCCGAGAACCTGAGCTACGAGCCGAATCCGAAGGGACTGCTCAGGGCCCGCGAGGCCCTTGCCGCGGAGTACGCGGGCCGCTTCGGCGATAAGGCGCCCCGTCCCGACGACTTATTCCTCTGTTCCTCGACTTCGGAGGCCTATGGCTGGCTTTTCAAGCTTCTTTGCGATCCGGGTGACGCGGTCCTCGTGCCGAAGCCCGGTTATCCGTTGTTCGAGTACCTGGCCGGCCTCGAAGCCGTCGAGGCCAGGCCCTATCGCCTGGATTACATCCACCCGCATGGATGGCGGATAGACCTCGATTCGGTGCGCGCATCCCTGGAGGGCGGAAGGGCCAAGGCCCTGGTCGCGATCAATCCGAACAATCCGACCGGCTCCTATATCCGCGGCGATGAGAAGGAGGCTCTCGTCGCTCTTTGCCGTCGCTTCTCCTGCGCGCTCATATCCGACGAAGTCTTCTTTGGCTTTCCCGTAGAGGGCGTCGCCGCCGGGAATGCCTCGTTCCTGGGCGAGGGGGAACTGCTCTGCTTCGTACTCGACGGCCTTTCGAAGCGGCTCGGCATGCCTCAAGCGAAGCTCGGCTGGATCGCCGCCTCGGGGCCCGGGCCCCAGCTGGACGAAGCCCGCGGCAGGCTCGAGATAATCGCCGACGCCTACCTTTCGGCGGGGACTCCGATCATGAACGCCCTGCCGTCGCTGCTGTCAGAAGCCGATGCCTTCTCCCGACCCTGCCGCGAGCGACTGGGCGCCAACTTGGCCAGCCTCCGGGGGATCCTCGAGGGCCCGTATTCCCCGCATCGCGTGCTCAGCTGCGAAGGAGGCTGGACGGCCATCATAGAGTCGCCGCGCTTCCTTCCGGAGGAGGAGCTCGCCCTCGGCCTGCTCCGCGAGAAAGGACTCTGGACCCATCCGGGCTATTTCTTCGACATGGAGCGCGAAGCCTTCTTCACCGTCGGTCTGATCCTGCCGCCCAAGCTTTTGGAGGTAGGCGCGCTCGCCTTCGCGGACTTCTTCGCCGGCTTGCAGGGTTAAGGTTATGGCGCGGCCAGGATGAGTCCTTCTCGACCGAGGAGGATCGAGCCGCCCCCCTCCTCGGGCGGTTCCCCCATCAAGAGCCTCCCCTTGAGCTCGAGACCTGCCGGAAGGCCGAGCCGGCCGGAGCGGCCGTCCAGGTTCAAGATGGCGGCGTAGCGCCGACCCTTCCCGTGGCGCTCCGCGAGGACGACGCCTTCGCCAAGGAGCCTGGCATCGAAGAAGGGAGCCTCGGCTTTGATGCGCCTGGTGAGGGATAGAGCCTCGGCGAAAAAGCGCCCAAAGGCGGGATCGCCCTCGTCCGGCCTCATCGGCTCGCGATCGAAGAGGCCGATGCGGCGCTCCACGGCCAGCTCCTGGCCCATATAGGCCAAGTACGCTCCCGGCAGGAGCATCGAAAAGAGGGTCCAGTTGCGCAGCCTGGCCCCCCGGCCGAAGCGGGCGGCCGCCCTTTCCTGGTCGTGATTCTCGAGGAAGCGAAGCTTGACCGCATCCGCGGGATAGAGAGCCTCCTGAGCCTCGAGGTGCTTGAGGTAGTATCCGAGGCTGCGCTCCCCCCTCCAGGACGCCTCGAGCTCCGCCCTGCCGTCATAATCGTAGCTGATGTCGAAGGCCGCGTGGAGCTCGGGATCGGACGCGGCGTAGAGCCCGCGCCGTCTACACTCGGTCGCGAAGCCCATGTGCACGCTCTCCGCCAACCAGAGCAGAGGCTTGACTTGGGCGAGCCGCCGCCTGGCCTCGACCCAGAACTCCAGCGGCACCAGGCTCGCCACGTCGCAGCGGAATCCGTCCGCCCCGAACCGCGCCCACTTCTCGAGTGTCTCGATCTGATAGGCCCAAAGCGCCCGATTGGAGTAATCGAGATCCACCACGTCGGACCAATCCGCGATCCGGGGAGCCAGTCTCCCGTCGGAACCCCTCCAATACCATTCCGGATGCTCGCGGGAGAGGGGGGCATCGGGGGAGCTATGGTTGTAGACGACGTCCATGATGACGCCCAGGCCTAGGCGATGGGCCTCGTCAATGAAGGTGCGAAGTCCGGCCTCGCCGCCAAGGAGGGGATCGACGGCGCGATAGTCCGCTATAGCATAGGGACTGCCGAGGCTTCCCTTGCGCTTCTCGACTCCGATGGGATGGATGGGCGTCAAATAGACGAAATCGAAGCCGAGGGCGGCCGGCTCGGACAGCCTCGCCGCGGCGGCCTGCAATGTGCCTTCCGGCGAATAGTTCCGCGCGAAAATTTGGTATATTGATATCGAACGAAGCGCGGCGGGCCTTGTATCCAATCTGGGCTCTCCTGTTCTAAACCGGTTTACGATGATGATAAACAATCCCTCACGAAGCGGCAATACTGGCCTACGGCGTTGCCACTGGGGGCTTTTAGGCGATATAGTCGCCTCTCAAGGATTCCGCCTTCGACTTTGCCCTGTAACGCGGTCGCGCGAGGCCGCTCGACGAAGATCCTCGCTCAAGGAGGACATATGGCGGCGCGCATTATAGACGGCAGGAAAATTGCCGAGGACATAAGGCGCGAGCTGGCCTCCAGGATAGCTTCGCTCGCGGCGCGAGGAGTCGTGCCGGGACTCGCGGTCATCCTGGTAGGCGATGACCCAGCGTCCCTGTCTTACGTGACCGGCAAGGAGCGCTCCGGCGCCGACCTGGGCATCGCGAGCCTCGGCGCACGCTTGCCGGCCGATACCGGCCAGGAGGCCCTCCTCGATCTCATCCGGCGCTGCAATGCGGATCCCGCCGTGCACGGCATCCTGGTGCAGATACCTCTCCCTAAGCATCTCGACGAGCGCCGGGTCATCGAGGCCATCAGCCCCGAGAAGGACATGGACGGCCTTACCGCCGCCAACGTCGGCCGCCTAGTCCTCGAGGAACCCTGCTTCCTGCCCTGCACCCCCGCCGGCGTCATCGAGCTTCTCAAGCGAAACGGGATCGAGACCCGCGGCGCGCGAGCGGTGGTCATCGGGCGATCGGAGCTGGTCGGACGCCCGCTCATGAACCTCTTCGCGCGCCGTTCGATAAACGCCACGGTCACCCTCTGCCACACTGGCACGAAGGACCTCGGCGCGCGTTGCCGCGAGGCCGACATCCTCGTCGCCTGCGCGGGATCTCCGGGGCTAGTCAGTGGCGACATGATAAAGCCCGGCGCCTGCGTGATCGACGTCGGCATGACGAGGGTCGAGGACTCGGGATCCAGACGAGGCTACCGCCTGGTCGGGGACGTGGACTACCCATCGGCCGCCGAAGTGGCGGGATGGATCACGCCGGTCCCCGGAGGCGTAGGCCCCATGACGGTGACCATGCTGCTCGCCAACACCGTCGCGGCCGCCGAGAAGTCCTCCGCGGCTCCGCGGACCGCCGGGACCCCTCCTGTCTCGGGGGAAGAGCCGACATGGTAGACGTCCAGGCCATGAGGGACGACCGCCGGATACCCATCCAGAAGGTGGGTGTCAAGGGCGCGCGCTATCCGATCACCCTCCTCGACCGCAGCCGGGGCAAGCAGCACACCACGGCCACGGTCAACCTCTTCGCCGACCTGCCGCATGACTTCAAGGGCACGCACATGAGCCGTTTCATCGAGGTCTTCGAGGCCTATCGGGGCGATCTGTCCATGCCCCGCTTCCTCGCCATGCTCGACGAGATACGGACCAGCCTCGAGGCGCGGACGGCCTACGCCGAGCTCAGTTTTCCCTACTTCATCGAGAAGAAGGCTCCTGTCTCGGGGCAGGTCGCGGTCGTCTCCTACGACTGCGCGTACATGGGAAAGGTCTGGGAAGGCGGAAGCGAGTACGATGTCTCCGTCTCCGTGCCCGTGCAGACCGTCTGCCCCTGCTCGAAGGCCATCTCGGAATACGGGGCCCACAACCAGAGGGGTATCGTCACCCTGACCGTCGCCCTCGGGCCCTTCTTCTGGATCGAGGATCTCGTCGCCCTGGTCGAGGACTCGGCCTCGAGCGGGGTCTATACGCTCCTCAAGCGCGAAGACGAGAAATTCCTCACGGAGAGGGCCTTCGACAACCCTCGCTTCGTCGAGGACCTCGTGCGCGAGGTCTACCGCAAGGTCGCGGCCCTCGGGAAGTTCCCCAGCTATTCGGTCGAGGCCGAGAACTTCGAGAGCATCCACAACCACTCGGCCTACGCCTTCGTCACATCGAGGGCCGAGGAGGAAGCCGATGGCGTTTAATTCCGTCGAGAAGGCGGAGGACCTCGTCGCCCTGCGTCACATCCTCGTATCGGCCTACGACAAAGAAGGCCTCGCGGATTTTGCCCGAGGCATAGCCTCCGCCTGTCCCGGGGCGCGCTTCTATTCGACGGGCGGCACTTACAACTCGCTCGCGGCCGCCCTCGACGGCGGCGCTCTCGTGAAGGTGAGCGACTATACGGGGCAGCCCGAGATGAAAGGAGGCCTCGTAAAGACTCTCGACTGGAAGATCTACCTGGGCCTCCTCGCCGAGCCGGGCGACGCGGCCCACGCCGCCGACCTCGAGCGGGCGCGAGCCGTAGCCTTCGACATGGTGATCGCCAACCTCTACCCCTTCGCCGCGGCGGCCGCCGATCCGGGCGCCCGGCCCGAGGAGCTGCGGCAACGCATCGACATCGGAGGCCCGGCGATGATCAGGGCGGCCGCGAAGAACTATCTCCGCGTCGCGTCGGTCTCCGGTCCCGGCCAATACGCGACCATCCTCCGCGAACTGCGCGAGACGGGGGGCCGCACCCGTCTCCAGACGCGGAAGCGGCTCGCGGCCGAGGCCTTCGGCCTGACCTCCCGTTTCGACGCGGAGGTCGCGGCTCGGCTCGGCGGGCTCGACGTCGCCGCGGTCGCCGCGGCCTACGGCCTGGGGTGAGCATGGCCGCCAAGAAGCTTTCCGACGCCTACAGGACGATCATCGAGGACCCCTTCCCCCCGCGGATGGAGATCGCCTTCGTAGGGGCCGACGGCGCGAGGACGACGCTCGTCTACGAGAAGGTCCTCTACGAAGTCGAGGGCGAGCGCAAGGGCCTCCGCTACGGCGAGAATCCCGACCAGGCCGCGGCCCTCTACAGGCCCGTGGGCGGCAACCTCGCGCTGGGCGACGCCTTCCTCCTCGAGCCGGGCGAAGGTCTCGTGTCCGCCGCCGAGCTCCTGCAATTCGGAAAGCACCCGGGCAAGACCAACCTGACCGACGTGGATTCGGCCCTCGCCATACTGCGCTATCTCCCGGCCAGACCGGCATGCGCGATCATGAAGCACAACAATCCCTCCGGCCTGGCCTACGGCTCCTCTCCGGCCGAGGCCTACCGCAGGGCCTATCTGGCCGATCGGGTGGCCGCCTTCGGCGGCTCCGTAGTGATCAACAGGACGCTCGACCTCGAAACCGCCCGCGAGATATCCTCCTCGTTTTGCGAAGTAGTCGCCGCCCCCGATTACTCCCCCGGCGCCCTCGAGCTCCTCGCCTCGCGCAAGAACCTCCGGATCATGCGCCTGCCCGCCATGGAGAGGCTCGAGTCCTGGGCCCTCGAACCGGTCCTCGAATTCAAGGCCCTGGTCGATGGAGCCCTGATCGCGCAGACTTCCTTCGTCTCGCGCATCGCCTCACGCGAGGATTTCCTCCCGGCGGTCTGCGTCCGCGAGGGCAGGGAATACGCGGTGGCCCGCGAGCCGACCGAAGCCGAGTGGGACGACATGCTCTTCGGCTGGAGCGTCGAGACGGGCGTCACGAGCAACTCCGTCATCTACGTGAAGGACGGCGTCACCGTGGGCGTCGGCGCGGGCGAGCAGGACCGCGTGGGAGTGGCGGAGATAGCGCGCGACAAGGCCTACCGCAAGCTCGAGGACCGCCTGCTCTGGGAACGGACGGGCAGAGGCTGGAACGAGTCCGACGACGAGCCCGCCAAGGCGGCCGTGCGCGAAGAGGTCGCGGCCGTCGGCGGCGGCCTGCGGGGTTCGGTCATGGTCTCCGACGCCTTCTTCCCCTTCCGCGACGGGATCGAGGTCGGCCTTCGGGAAGGGGTGGCCGCCGTCGTCCAGCCCGGCGGCGCGATGCGCGACTCCGAGGCCATCGATGCCTGCAACGATTTCGGCGCGGCCATGAAGTTCACCGGCCAGAGGTGCTTCAAGCATTGAGCGGCGCCGGAGCGAGCCGCCGCGGGATCGGGCGCTGCTTTCCTCCTTCCGCTTTACCAATGGCTTCGATTTCCGTATTATTTACGAGTCAGTCGCGCCCGGAGCCTATCGACCCTCTCCATGCCCGATCGGGGTGGAGGCGGCGAGACCGTGCGGCGAACGGAGGTGCATGATGAGCGATAATTATCCAGTAGATTCCAAGGATTTGAGCAAGCGGGGCACTCGCGGCGTCATCTCCGCGGGGGCCGGCGTCGGCCTCATCATCGTCAATTCGATACTCCACTTCCCGCTTCTAGGGGGCGTCATAAGCGGAGCCCTCGTCCTCGTCGGGCTGGCCGGGCTGTTCGGCAGATCCAAGACGGACAAGGTCGCCGGCGGCGTAGCCTTGTTGGCCGGAGCCGCCGGCCTGTCGACCGTGCTCCGGTCCGTGCCCATCCTGGGCGCGATCGCCGGCTTTTCCTCGTTCGTCATCGGCGCCGGGGCAGTCGCCCTTCTCGGCTACGGTGCCTGGAACATATTCAAATTCGTAAAAGGACTCCGCAACCGAGCCTGATGGGTCGGCTATCCCCCGCTGCATCCGGGGAACCGACTCGGAGAGCGCTTATCGAGGTTCTCTCGTGAATTACCTCATCGAGACCTACGGCTGCCAGATGAACAGGGCGGAGTCCTCCGCGCTGGAGGGTATATTCCGGGAACGCGGATGGAAGGCCTCCGAGCCGGCCATGGACGCTTCGGACGCCGACCTGGTCCTGATAAATACCTGCTCGGTGAGGGCCACGGCCGAGAGTCGGGCCTGGGGCCGCATCGACCTCTACGCCGCGATCAAGCGCCGGCGAGCGGCCGCCGAGAAGGCCAGGCCGCTGACCCTGGTCGTCACCGGCTGCATGGCCGAGCGGATGAAGCGCGAGATCAAGAAGAGGCAGCCCGGCGTCGACTACGTCGTCGGTACCTTCCAGAAGCAGGCCATCGGCCTGCTTCTGGACGCGACGGAGCAGGGAAGGCCCCTCTTGGACATCGACGAGAGCCCCGCCTTCGTCTTCGCGCGATCGTACTACGAGCCGGGCGCCTTCCGCTCCTTCGTCCCCATCATGCACGGCTGCGACAATTTCTGCGCCTATTGCATAGTGCCCTTCATCCGCGGCCGCGAGCAGTCTCGGAGGCCCAGCGCGATCCTCGAGGAGATCGCGGCGCTCGAGGATTCCGGCGTGAGGGAGATCACCCTCCTCGGCCAGAACGTCAATTCGTACAGATGGAAGGCCCGCGCCGAGGCGGCAGGCGCGCCCGGAAGCCCGGACCGCGAGGATCTGGACTTCCCCGGCCTCTTGCGCCTCATCTCGTCGGCGCTTCGAGAGAGGGGGAGGGGGGGGATACGCTGGGCCCGCTTCCTCACCAGCCACCCGAAGGATCTCTCCGACGCGGTCATCCGAGTGCTGGCCGAAGACCCGCTGTATTGCCGCCACGTCCATCTCTGCGCGCAATCGGGCTCGGATCGCGTGCTCGAGGCCATGAACCGCCGATACTCGAGGGAGGCCTACCTCGCCCTCGTGGGCAGGATGAAGTCGGCGATACCCGGACTGTCCCTATCCACGGACATCCTCGTCGGCTTCCCCGGCGAGACCGAGGACGACGTCGAGCTCACCCTCGACCTCATGAGAAGGGTGGGCTTCTCCTATTCATACATGTACCATTTCAATCCGCGCGAGGGCACTCCCGCCGCGTCGATGCCGGACATGGTAGGGGAGAGGACGAAAAGGGAGCGCCTCGCCCGGGTCATCGGGCTCCAGAAGGAATTGACGAAGTCCATCATGGAGTCCAGGCTCGGAGCGGTCGAGGAAGTCCTGATCGAGGGGGCGTCGCGGCGCAGGAAATCCGAGCTCCTCGCGCGGACGCAGCGGGACGAGATGGTCGTGTTTCCCGCCCCCCGGTCGCGGATCGGAAGCTTCGCGCGCGTCCGCCTGACCAGTCTCGCGGGCAATACTTTCAGGGCCTCGGAGCTCGTGGAATGAGACTTTCGCGGGTATCCCCCGGCGCGCGCGCGGCCGTCGCGCTCCTCTTCGCGGCCCTGGCCTTCCGCGCTGTCGCAGAGGGTCCCGAAACGAAGCCGACCGCCCCGCCAGCGGCGCCCGCCGATCTGCGGGACGCGCGCGGGAGACTGGCCAAGGCAGGGTCCCCGGCCGAATACGCGGACATGCTCGATGGCTTCTCGTCCTCGCTCCCGCCTTCCGACTCCCTCGCCCTCCTGGGCCAAGGCCTGGTCTCGGTCGGGGCCGAATACCGCCTGCCCCTCGTCCTCAAGGCGGGCGACCTCGCCCTCCTCCTCGGTCTCTTCGAGGAGGCGGCGTCGAGCTACGCCGAGGCGGCGTCCCTGCTGCCGCCGAAGCCCAACGCGGACGGGAACGCCCGGTATTCCCCCGAGAGCGCCTCCCTCCTCCTCCGCGCCGCGCGATGCGATCTCGGCGCCGGAGATTTCGACAAGGCCATCGACATCTCGTCCAAGCTTTCGCTCGGAACCAAGGATCCCGAAATCTCCGCCGCCTCGCGTCTGGTCGGCGCCTGGGCCCTCGCCCTGCAGGGACGCCTCGCGGAGGCCGGATCCGCCGCCCTGTCGGTGGCCGAGTCCACATTCCCTCCCGCGCGAAGGCGCGAGGCGAGATTCATCCTATGGCTCTGCGCCGCAAGCGACAGGACGTCGACGGCCGACGATAAGGACAAAGCGGCCGCCACCCTTTCCTCCGAGTTCCCCGGCAGCCCCGAGGCCCTCATCGCCTCGGGGGCGGCATCGGCTCCACCCTTGCCGCACTGGTATTTAGGGGGCTTGCTCACGACCGCTGCGTCTCCGACGGCAGCTTCCACGGCTTCCGCTACCGTGCTCGCGACGCCGACGGCCTCTGCGCTTCCGGCGACCATCACCGACTCGGCTGCCGCGGCTCCCAGCGCACGCAGCAAACGCCTTCAGCTCGGGTACTTCTCGGTCGAGGACAATGCGCAGGCGATGAAGGACGAGCTGGGATCCAAGGGCTTCGCGGCGACGGTGGAGACTCGGACACACTCCGGGCCGGGCGGCAAGGCCGAGGAGAAGCGCTGGATCGTGGTCGTCGACGGGGGCAAGGACATCGCGAAGACCATGCAAACGCTGAAGGACGCGGGCTACGAGCCCTATATCGTCGACTGACGCCCGCAGCTAGCCTTTGACGCGCTGCTCGAGGACGAGATCGTCCTCCTGGAGAAGCTCGAGGCCGACGATCGAGGACCTGGCAGGAGACAGAACGAGACGACGCAGGACGTCCTTGCCGCTGCGCGCCTCGCTGTACGAGGCCTTGTAGGTCTTCCTCGCGGCAGGCAGGCCGTCGGCCCCGATGGCGAGGAGCTCGAGCACGGTGGCGCCTCCGAGGGAATACAGCTCGAACCCTCCCGTTTCGTTGGGCGCCGCGGGGGATTTCAGGCTGTAGCGCGGCTGGGCGAAGCTCAGCTCCGTGCCGGATTGCGAGCGATACGGGCCTTCCAGCTCGATGGAGGGCTTGGAGAGGCCGGGACCCGTGCTCGCCGCTTCCCGCGCGACTTGGGGCATCTTGCGGTAATTGCCGTCCCAGAGATCCTCCGGGTCCATCTTCATCTGCAGGTCCTCGAATACCCGCACCGAGACCGCGTCGGATCCCGTCAACTGGATGTCCATCAGCCGGACCAGGTCGTCGACGAAATCGTTCTGGCCGCGGATATAGAGGCCGTAGCGCGTCGAGTGCGACTCGGTCCAGCGATAGGCCTCCTGCGCTTCGGACTTGTAGAACGAGATCATCCCCGCGGGCTTGTCGAAGACGAGGAGCCGAGTCCCGGGGTCGAAGGGGTCCTTGTCGGCCTCGTACCAGATTCCCTGCAGGAAGGACTCGAAGTCCTTCTCCGAGCCCGTGAGCACCTTGGAGACGATGTCCCTCTCTACCTGAGCGCCCGGTATGCGCTCGCTCCCGGTCTTAACGTATTGCTCCCTGCGGGGGTCCCATGCGTACTTGTCTTTGACCTGATCGAGCACATTCGTCGAGTCCTTGTCTCCGTTGAAGGCGTAGACGGGCCAGCTATCGCCGCTCGCCTGCCCGAGCTGGTAGCCCTCCGGGCGCTCCGCCTCGCCTATCGCGATGGAGTCCGCGGCGAGGGACAATATCTCGGTGAAGTCGAGGGATCCGGTGGAACGCCGGAAGATCGATATGGTCTGCTCGCCCGAGTCATTCATCCCCATGCATACCAAGTCGAGACTGTGGTCGCCGAGGAGGTCCTTCGCCTGGACGGAGAATGTCGTGAGCTTCGTGCTCAAGGTATCTCCCTCCCAGGCCCTGATCCAGGCCTTCTTCTGGTCGACGTACTCGGCGACGACTATCGAGAGCCGTCCGTCGGGTCTATCCGTGTTGCGGACCGTCAGGACCTGCTCGTCGCTCACTTCCTGGTCGGCGTTGAATCCCGCCACGTTGAGGATCACCTCGTTCGGGAGCGCGGGGATATGGTTGACCTGCGCACTGGTCTCGACCGCGGGGCTCGGCTCCGAGCCGGTCGACGCGCTCGACTCGGGCTGAACCTGCCGCGTGGCCACTGGTCTGGCGGCGGCCGCGGCGCCGGTACGGCCCTGGACGAGGAAATAGATGGAGAAAGCGAGCGCGAGGGCGCTTACGAAGAGGAAGACGACTTGAACGATGCGTTTCATCGGAGCTGCGTGGCCTCGGGCGAGTCCTTCGATCGGGGGAACGATCGGGCGATGCTTTGTAACACGTCGGCCCTGGCGCGCGCAAGGGGAGCGCGGCAGGTGAATCCCGCCGCCGTCTTGTGGCCGCCTCCGCCGAAGGACTGGGCGATGCGCGCGACGTTCACGCCGCCCTTGGAGCGCAGCGAGCAGCGGAGCTTTCCTTCGAGGTTCTCCTTGAAAAGCACCGAAACCTCCACCCGCTTGTCTTGGAGAGGGATGTTCACGAGGTCCTCGGCGTCCTCGTACGAAGCCCCGGAGGCGGAGAGATCCTCCCTGCAGAGCGATTGGAAGGCGACCCGGCCCTCCAGGTCCAGCTCGAGGCTGGAGATGACGGCCTTCTGGAGAATGAGGACGCCGTCGGACGAGGATTCGTACATCCTATTGTGCATTTCATAGGGCTTCACCCCCTGTCTGACGAGGGCGAGGGCGCAAGTAAAGGTGCGTTCCGTGGTCTTGGGATAGGAGAAGGAGCCGGTATCGTAGACTATGCCCGCGAAGATGGCCTCGGCCGCGTCCAAGGGCAGGTCCAGCCCCAGGCTCCGGGTGATGAGGTAGACGAGCTCGCAGCTCGACGAGGCTGTCGGGTCGACCAGCTCGAGCTCGCCGGGCTCGGCCTTGGGCTCATGGTGGTCGATGACGAGTGAGCGCTTCGCCGCGGCGACCAGCTCGGCGGACTTCTGGCCCAGGTAGTTCATATCGTGGGTGTCGATGACGATCGGCGTCGCCTCGGCCGCCGGGAAAGGCAGGCCGGCTCCGTCGGCGAGGGACATAAATAGACCGCGGCGATCGATGAAGCGGAATTTCGCGGGAATTCTGTCGGAAACAGCGGCTATCGACACCTTGCCCATGGCCGTCAGGGCCAGGGTCAGGGCGTAGGCTGCTCCCAGTCCGTCTGGATCTGAGCCGTCGTGGGATACGATGACGTACTTGTCGCGAATCTTCAGCTGCTCCGCCATACCATCGAGGGTCATCGCCGTCCCGCCTTTCGTCCGTTCGATATAAACCGCGCAGTTCTCCTCGGGTGACAATCAGGTACAAGAGACAGGAGGCATCCGAAGGCCGAAGGCTAGGTGTTTATTTCGGAACCGCCGCTTCTTCGCTATCTCTCTTCCTAGATAGTACTAGAACGACGGCGAAGGCCGCAAGCGCGAGGACCAGGAGGCCGGCCGCGCAGTAGAAGAGCCAGGAAGGCAGGGCCCGCTCCGCCGGAGTGGCGCCGCCCACCCCAGTTCCGGCGCCCGGCAACTTCGTCCTCTGGGCCGTCGCCGACCCGACTCCTTCCCTTATTGGCGGGTCCATGAGCAGCTCCATGACGGTCGGGGCGGCCTTGTCGACCTCGGCCCCCACGCCGAGACCCACCGTGATCGCGCGGAATTTCCCGAGATCGACTCTCTTTATATATTCCAGCGACGGATGCTTGAGTTTGTAGTCCGTCGCCTGGTAGGGGCTGCCCTTCGGCGCCTCCTGTATCTCGTCGGTGACGAGGAGCACGTACTTCATCCTGTCGGGCTGACCGAGCTCGTCCAAGTCGCGCTTCGCGGCGTCCAGGGCCGCCCCGAGATCCGTAAAATGCCCGTCGGCATTGACCGCCCTAATCGCGCGGATCGCCTTGGCCTTATCCTCCTCGGATCCGATCGCGACCGAGAGGAGGCGTTGGACCTTCCCGTAGACCAGTTCCACGACCAGGCGGTCGCCGGGTATCAGTATCGGGCCGAGGACCTTGCCGGCGGCGTATTCCTTGACCTCCCCGTAGAATGGCGCCATGGATAGGGATTTGTCGAGGAGAAGGATCATGTCGAGGGAGCCCGGCCTCGAATCCTTCGCAGCAGGAGAGGAATTCGCCGCGCTCCCGGTGCCGTCCCCGGCGTTCGCCGGGGTCGCTGGGCTCGCCGACGCTGCGGCCGGGAAGGTTAGGGAAGCGATGCATGCGAGGAGGGCAAGGCGTTCGGGATGCTTCACGACTGCCACCTTTTCGGGCGCCCGACGGCGATCTTCCGGACCGTCGGGCTCCATTTTCAATATTCTACGATATTAGCATAAATCAAATATCCTTTTTTATATACCGTACTTTACAACCCAGGCCATACCCCGATACTATAACCTAAGAATCAGTAATCGCGTAAAGGAGATCATATGGGCGCGATAGATCTTCCCAAGAGTCCAAACGTATTCCATCCCGAGAAGCCTTCGGCCGTCGGTTCCCGAAACTCCCTCGCGCAAGAGGGTCGCGATCAGCAGCGGGAAGTCAACCAGCTGCTCGAGGAGGAGACCAACAAGGTCCTCCACCACATCAACGCCCGGCTCCCCAAGGAAGTCCTCGACCGCATCGACGTCATGGGCGGGTTGAAGGAAAAACTCTACAACTACTTCAACCAGAACTACCAGAACATGTTCAACCGCTTCATGGTCACCACCGAGGACGAGATGGTGAAGAAGGTCCGCAACTTCATCGACAAGGAAGAGATGAAGTCGCTGGCCCGCTATACGCCGAAGGAGATCAGCGAGCTCCTCGACCAGATCGGCGGCGCCGACAAGTTCAACACGGGCGAAGTCGAGAAGTCGATGGTCAACATGTTCGGCCACCTCCAGGGCCATATCCAGCGCGGCGTCAACGACCTCGAGAACCTGACCAACGCGCTGCTGCGCCAGAAGACCGACGTAGGCGCCTTCATCCGGGGCGAGAACGCCTACTCGGTCGTCAAATGCTCCTTCAAGGACGACAACTACAAGCCCAAGACCGTCACCAACGTCAAGCTCTCGGTCAACATCCTCGATTCCGAGCTGATCTCCCCGATCTTCCATTACCAGGTCACGGTCGAGTACCTCATCAAGGACCTGATCTCCAAGCACCTCATCGACCAGATAGACAAGGAGATCGAGAAGCTCAAGGATAGGCTCATCGACGCCGGCAAGGAGGAGCTCTCCGATACCGAGATCATCTTCGAGAGGATGAACCGGATCAGGGACTACACCGACGACGACGCCGACAATCCCAAGTCCAAGCGCTACTCCATCATCGGCAAGGAGCTCATGGACAGGATCTCCAATCTCCGCGCCGAGATCGACCCGACCACCTTCGACCAGCTCAACATCCGCGAGAACCTCAAGAAGATCATCGACATCGAGAACATCCGCAACCGCGGCTACAACACGGCGGTCAACTCGATCACCTCGATCCTCGACGTCTCCAAGATGGGCTACCAGTTCATCGAGAACCTCAAGAACGCCCGCGAGCTCATCCTGCGCGAATACGAGGATACGGACGTCGCCCACCTCCCGGACGAGCGCTACCAGCTCCGCCTCCAGTACTACGACAACGCCCAGCTCATCGAGGAGCGCAAGGCCTACGACGTCCAGGCGAAGAGCTTCGAGACCGAGGTCGCCCATCTTTGGGACGTCCTCGAGATGATGTACGAGGACTCCAAGTTCCTCAAGCGGATCACCGACTTCGACGATCTCGCGGGCATCTACCGGCGCAAGATCCGCACTAGGATCAAGTCGAAGACCGGGGAGCCCGTGTACGAGGACATCGCCAAGGTCTGGGACGAGATCTCCTGGGTGAAGCCCGCCGAGACCGAGGTCGAGAAGATGAACCGGACCTACCTCTACGAGAAGGACAAGGTCAAGAACAGGCTCATCCTCATGCGGGACAAGCTCAAGAACATGTACTCCTACCAGTACCCGATCCAGCGCCGCGTCGTCGAGGAGAGGCTGACCTTCCTTCAGAAAGAGTTCGATCGCTTCGACTACATCATCAACCCCTACCACATCCAGCCCGGACTCCTCCTCGACGTCGACATCTGCTCCATCAAGCGCAAGAAGGCCACGCTCGACGGCATGGCCAACGTGCTCAACGAGTTCCTCCACGGCGTATCCAAGGGCTTCCAGGACGCCGCCTTCGCCTCCTTCTCCCGCCGCCGCTCCACGGTGCGCGAGGATATCGCGCAATCCTTCTCCCCCAACGAGGGAGTGCCCGAGGAGGCGGCCTCTCCCAGCAACGACTACCTGGCCATGCTCAACTCGAGCGACGCCTCGCCGGCGATAGCCGAGTCGGTCGTCCCGGAGCCTGTAAGCGTGAAGGTTCCCGGCAAGCGCGGCCCCAAGCCGAAGGGAGTCGTGGACTCCGGCAAGCGCGGCTCGGCCAAGGCGGGCAAGCCGGCCGGTCGTCGCGGTCGCCCGAGCAAGAACGAGGACGGCGGCCTTAGGCAGCTCTAAACCATGTCCATCCCGGTTTCTCGGGCGGTCTCGGCCGCCGTTCGCCGAAGGCGGACGGCGGCAGGCCAAATAACACTAAAGCACGTCCGGGGGGCCGTCCTACCAATCGAGGTTGGGCGGCCCCCTGCTCGCAGGAGGAGCTAATGTCAACGAAGAGCCTCGTCAGCCAATTCGAAGGCCTGGCCGAGCGGGAAGGCTTCAATGCCTCGGTCCGCCATATCAAGACTGTAGTTTCGATCGTCGACCGCGTCGCCGCGAAGGAGAATCTCGCGGACATAGTCGACGAGCTGATCGAGGAGAAGCTCCTCGACAAGGACGACGTGCGGCCGATCGCTTCCATGGTCCTCGGCCAGAAGTACCGCTACGCCACTCTCTCCGCGAACCTGGCTGGCGCCGCGGCCGATATCGCCGCCATCGCGGAGGAGACCGTGAAATGGAACGGGGTGGACCTCGTCGTCATATACCACCATCCCGACTTGGGCGCCCTGGTCGTCAATCCCAAGAATACGAGGCGGATAGCCCAGATCGATCGTCTTAACCGCTCGGAGCTCGTCGTGGTCTACGCCGGCTTCTTCGCGAAGGAAGGGGACGTCAGGCTCGCCGATGCCGCGTGCGCCGCCCTGATCGACCTCTTCGCCGGCCGTAAACCCAAGGTGAAGCCCGAATTCCTCAAGGGGGATTGCGCCTATCGGCAGGCGAAGGCGGAGAAATCGGCCGTTGCCGTGGCCAAGGCCAAGCCGGCGCCCAAGGCGGTCGGCCAGGCGAAGCGCGCCCCGGCGAAGCGGGGAAGGCCCGCCGCCGCCAAGGCCGTCGAGGCGGTCCCCGTCCCGGAACCCGAGAAGGTGGAGCCTCCCAAGGCCGCCGTCGCGGCCGCCCAGGCGGTGAAGCCGGGCGCCCGCATGACCCCCATGTACAACGTGCTCGTCACCAACGAGCTTTTCCACAACGGCAACGTCGAGGCGTGGAAACGCATAATCGCGAGCTATACTACCAAGCACCCCGGCCTGCAGGTCCTCGTGTACTACGATGGCGAGAGGATCACGGACATCAACGCCCTCTTCAAGTGGGGCAAGGTGAAGCACGGCTCGAACATCAAGTTCGCGATAGCGGGCGAGGATATCTCCGACGTCGCCAAGCTTCAGCGCTACCTCGCGCAAGGCGCGAGCCACCTCTACGAGGCCTTCCTCAAGGGTCCCGTCAACAGCATCATGGCGCTTTTCTGAAAGCGCGAGCGGGAAGGAAAGGTAAAGGCCATGAAAGATAACATCCATTTCTTCAGCCAGAAGGAAATAGTCAAGAAGGGCGTCGACCTGGAGAAGCTCGGGATGCGCGGGCGCCAGGCCAACGAGTTCGCCGAGCTCGCCCTGCCGATACTGCCCGGCTTCGTGATCGACTCGGACGTCGCCTCCTCGCTCAACGACCCGGGGGTCGTCGGGGAGCAGAGAGTCGCGGAAGCCATCCGGCCCAGCATCAAGAAAGTGCAGGAGATAGTCGGCAAGGGCCTCGGGGACGAGAAGAATCCCCTGCTCTTCAAGATCGTGGTGTCGCCCAACCTGGCGGTATCCAACTATCCGACCCTGCACGACTTCGGCCTCGCGCGGGACACCGTCAAAGGCTTCGCGTCCTGGGTCGGCGACAACTTCGCCGCGCACGAAGTCCTCTTCCTCGTCCGCGGCATGCTCGCCGTCGAGGAGAAGGTGGCCGAGCTCGAGGGCCGCGACAAGGACGTGGCCAAGGCCGTCGAGGCGGCCGAGCGCTGCTCCAAGTCGCTCAAGTCGGAAAAGGCCGCCAAGGGCGCCGCCGCGTTCATGGACGAGTACGCTCCCTTCCTGCCCGAAGGATTTTTCGACGGGGCGGAGACCCAGCTCGAGATAGCCCTGAAGCGCGTCTCGCGCCTCATCAAGCTGGACGAGCAGGACGCCGAGGACACGGCCCTCCTCGTCCAGCCGATGGTCTACGGCAACTACGGCAAGGACTCCTCCTCGGGCGCATTCTTCACCCGCGACGTCGTCACGGGCGATCTCAAGCTCCAGGGCGAGTTCTACCAGGAGCGCTTCAACGAGATCGGCGCCGAGGGCAAGGACATCAACAAGATCGACCCCCTGTACCTCAAGGATCTCGACAGGATAGCGCGCAAGCTCGAGGACAAGCACCTCGAGATCCGCCAGATCCGCTTCACGGTCGAGAACAAGAAGCTTTGGCTCATCGAGCAGCGCCAGGTAGTCGCGAAGAGCACCCAGGCGGACCTCCGGCTCGCCCTCGACCTCTGCGCCCGCAAGGTCGTCGACGAGGAGTTCGTGGTCCAGTCGATAGCTCCGGGCCGCCTCAACGAGATACTCCACGACATCGTCGACCTCTCCTCCGTGAAGAAGCTGCCGGGCGTGTCGGGCGGCATCGCCGGCGCCTCGGGCGCCGCCATCGGCCGCGTTTTCTTCAGCACCGAGTCCCTCCTCGAGGCCTATCGCGATGCCCAGCAGAAGAGCGAGGACAAGCGCCTCATCCTGGTCATGACCTCGACCTTCGCCGAGGACGTGAAAGCCATCGAGAACTCGACCGCAGTCCTGACCGCGGAGGGCGGCTACTCGGCCCACGCCTCGGTCGTCGCCCGGCAGTACGGCAAGGTCTCCCTCGTGAAGACCGACATGAAGATCCGCGGCAAGAAGGCGACGATCGGCAGCCTGGCCCTGAGCGAGGGCGACTACATCACGATCAACGTCCCCTACTACGGCGAGGCGCAGATCTGGCTCGGCAAGGCCGACCTGATCTCCCCGGATCCCAAGGATTCCGGGCTCCTGGACTTCATCGCCCTCGCGAAGAAGCAGATGCCCCACTTCCACGTGCGGGCCAACGCGGACACGCCGCGCGACGCCGCGCGCGCTCTGCTGTTCGGGGCCGAGGGTATAGGCCTCGTGCGCACCGAGCACATGTTCTTCAACGAGAAGCGCATCAACGTAATTCGCGAGATGATCCTTTCCGACTCGAGGGAGGAGAGGATCAAGGCCCTCGACAAGCTTAAGCCCATGCAGCGCGACGATTTCTACGGCCTCTTCAAGGTCATGGCCGGCAAGGAGGTGACCATCCGCCTCCTCGACGCGCCCCTGCACGAGTTCCTGCCGCACAACGACGCCGAGTTCAACGCCTTTTCCGAGTACCTGGCGGCGCGCAAGGGGACTAAGAAGCTCACGAAGGGCGAGATCCAGGCGCGCATCGACGCGCTGGCCGAGTTCAATCCCATGCTTGGCCACCGGGGCTGCCGCATCGCCGTGAGCTTCCCCGAGATCTACGAGATGCAGGTGAAGGCCATATTCGAGGCGGCCTACAAGCTCCAGAAGGAGAAAGTCGACGTCCGCCCCGAGGTCATGATCCCCATCGTGATGAACGCCTCCGAGCTCAAGCTCATCGTCTACGGCAAGAAGATCGAGGGCAAGACCTACCGGGGCCTCGTAGAGATCGCCGAGGAGGTGCGGGAGGAGCTGGGGGCCAAGGCGCTGCCTTACAAGATCGGCACGATGATCGAGCTGCCCGCCGCGGCGCTCTCCGCCGGCGAGATCGCCCGCTACAGCGAGTTCTTCTCCTTCGGGACGAACGACCTGACGCAGACGACTCTCGGCATCAGCCGCGACGACTTCAATTCCTTCATGCCTGACTACTCGCTCTACGACCTCATCGAGGGCAATCCCTTCTCGCTCCTGACGGCACCCGTGAAGGACCTCGTCGCGATGGCCACCAAGCGCGGCCACCTCACGAGGCCCGGCCTCGTCGCGGGGCTGTGCGGGGAGCACGGCGCCAACCCCGACAACATCCGCTTCTGCATGGCGGCGGGGCTCGACTACGTCTCCTGCTCTCCCTATCAGGTGCCGCTTTCCATAACCGCGGTTGCCCAGGCCGAGATTGATGCGCGCAAGGCGGCCAAGCGCTAGGAGCTATCCTAAGCCGTCATTAATTCGATGAAGCCGCCCCCCTGCCCGCGGGGCGGCTTTTCTATGGGCTTTGCGGCTGTGGAGAGAAGGATTCTCTATGTAGTGGGCGCCATAATCACTGTTTTTTCTCTTGTAACCAACTTGGTCTCGATGGTTCCCAAACTTAGTCGCGATCGTTCTCCAATTTGGGCGCGATCGCCGCCCGACTTGGTCGCGATCGACATCAAAGTCGGGAGGCGACGATCTACGGCCGTCCTAAGCCTCAGCCTTCACAGCCTGAAAGCTCGAGCTCGACGCATGGCGGCTCGGCTTTTCCCCGCTCGATTCGCGCGGCTTCTCTCGCGGGTTTGCCGGGTCGGAAGTAGAGCGCTCCGCCCAAGACGGCTACGAGAGAGAAGGCGATCATGAGATTGCTATAGACGAAGCTTTTCGGGGCGGAAGGGAAGGGCAGGAGGGAGAAGTCAAGGAGGCCGCTGCCGAGGAGCTTGCCGACGATAGCGGTGCCGATGGCTCCCGAAAGTATGCCGATGAGATTGAATAGTCCCATGCCCACACCCATTTCCTCGGGCGGCAGGGTCTGCGATATGGCGTTCACCATCGCGGTCTGGAAGAGCGCGAAGCCTACGTAGACGAGGAGCATGGCGATGGCGACGACTAGGGGCGACAGGCTCAGAAGGAAGGCCATGGAGACCATGCCGGCGACCAGGAGGGAAAGCCCGGCGCCGATCACCAGGCCGCTGCCCCTCTTGTCCGCGATCCTTCCGGATATCGGCCCGAAGATCACCGAGCTGATGGCGCCCGGGAAGAGTATAAGCCCTATCTGGCCCGTGGTCAGGCCATGGACCCTGCTCAGCATCAGGGGTACCAGGAAGACGACGCCGATGACGATGGCGAAGAGGCAGAGGGTGACGACGAGTCCCCTCCGGAAACCGGCGTTCGCGAAGAGCGCGGGCCGGATGAAGGGATCGGCCGCGAGGCGGATACGCGCGACAAAGAGGATTGAGAGGACCGCGAAGGCTCCCAGGTAAGCGATGGCGTCGAAATTGAGGTAGGCCACCAGGGCGCCGAGGAGGAGGGTCGCCAGCGTCGCCCCGAGGATGTCCACGCTGCCTTTTCGGCGCGGTTCAGGGGGCAGGGCCCTGAAGATGAAGGGCAGGGAGATCAGGATCAGGGAGGGTATGAGGAAGAGATAGGACCAGTGGAGGGCGCTCGAGACGAAGCCGCCTATGACGGGCCCGAAGCCGATCGCCAACGAGACGATGGAGGTGATGAGGCCGAAGATCCTTCCACGGTCCGAGACTTCGAAGTAGCGCGCGATCGCGACGAAGACGAGGGCGGGGATTGCCGAGCCTCCGATGCCCTGCATTGCCCGGGCCGCGACGACGGCGAGGTAGGAGGACCTGAAGACGAAACCGAGGATGGATGCCGCGACATAGATTGCCACCCCGGTCGCTATGAGTCCCCGCAGGCTGAAGATATCGGACAGCTTGCCGAAGACTACCGACCCGATCCCGAAGAATACCATGAATACGGTCATCATCCAGCTTACGCCCGAGGGCGTAAGCGCGAACTGCGCCGCGATCTTCGGCGTCGAGACATTGAACACGGTCTCGTTCAGGACCGCGAAGAAGATAAGGTAGGCGATCCAGGCTACGATTCTCCTCGGGTCTCGGGCCGTTCTGCCGGGTCCTTCACTCATGCTTCCCCCTTACGCAAAGCGACCCGACGACGGCCGCATATATGCGAGACAATATATTAGAAAGTATATAATGTAAACAGAAGGGTCAAGCCGGAGTTCGACTGCTCATGGGCCGCATTTCGTTGGGCCTATATGGCAGAAGCGAAGGGGAGCGGCAGGAACGATGGATAGACTGCGCGAACTTTCAAAGCCCACGCCAGCGACGATGCGATAGTAAGCGTGGGCGGTGGAGCCGGGCCTGCCGCTCCCCATCGATCACTCCGCGCTGAAGTCCCAGACCATCTTCGTCTTGATCTTCTCCGCGACCGCGGCCGCGACCTTCTTCGCGTCGGCGAAGGGGACCGAGCACTCCTTGTTGAAGGTCTTCTCGAAGAAGAGCTGGATCGACTGGTGCATGTCGGGGAGGTGGTAGAAGCAGAACGAGAAGTTGATGCCCGCGGGGCGGGCGATGGTGAAGGAACCGTAGGAGATCACCGCATCCTTGGCCCAATAGATCCTCGTCTGGTTCTTGCAGTTGTGCATGTCCAACTCCGAGAAGCGCAGCGGGATCTTGTCGGCGTTGGAGCGGACATAGGGCTCCATGCCTTTGTTGGGGTAGTTGGCGGGCTCGATGAGGACGAAGAGCTTCTTGCCGTCGGTCTGGAAGGTGAGGCCCTCGTCGTTCGGGTAGATTGACTTGACGTTGTTGTACGAGACGATCTCGTAGCGGGAGTAGACGGAGTTGTTGCTGAAGAACGAGGTGACGATATATCCATGATCCTTGGGAAGGGCGTTTTTCGCGTAGGCATCGAACAGGTCCATGGCTTTTACAGGCATCGAGGATCCTCCAAGGGCTAGTATAGCAGGATAACGGTTAATTTCAACAGCGAACTATCGGCCCTTAGCGCGCTTATCGATGTCGGCGATACCCTGGCCGCCGGGCTTGGCGACCGGCTTTCCCGGCGCGGGCCGCGCTGCCGCGGCCCCGATCGCGACGCGCGCCTCCTCCTCGCAGTTGGCGGCGAGCTCGGCGAGCCCCTGCTTCCGATACAGCGAGCACAGGTTCCTCCAGGCGCGCTCGTTGGTCCGGTCGCGGTCTATGGCGCTCCGGAGGGCCTGCGCGGCCGCCTCGGTCCGGTTGCTTCGGGCGTATAACGCGGCCTGGAGCATCCAGGGATCGGCGCCGGACTTCGCTCCCTTCGGCGCCTTCTCGAGGAGGGCGAGCGCGTAGTCGGCCTGGCCTTCCTTCTCGAGGCAGTAGGCGAGGCCGACCAGGAGCTCGCCGGAGCCCGGCTCCTCCCGAAGCAGGTCGCGGTAGGCGAGGGAGGCCTCGCGAAAGCGGCCCGCGTTCCGGTAGGAGACGGCGAGGAGGCGTCGGGACCGCTCGCCCATGTTGCCGTAGGGCATGCCCAATTCGAGCTGCGCGGCCGCCGCGGCCCAGTCGCCCCGCGCCGAGAGCGCGCCGACGTACTCGCGCCTGAGCTTCGAATTGTCGGGATAGGCGTCCAGGTAGGCCAGGTAGGCCTCCCCGCGCGCGCCCCCGTCCTCGAGGGACTCGGCCACGGCGATGCGGTACAGCAGCGAGAGCTCGTGGTCCGGGACCAGGCAGAGGACCTTCTCGAACCATCCCGACGAGAGATCGGGCCTGCCCGAGCGGTAGAGGGCCTCGCCGAGGGCGAACATGAGCCGCGGGTCCGCGGCCCGGGAGCGCAGGAGGGACTGGAGGAGGGGAATGAGGCGCTCGGGATCCTCCCCGAGCCGCGAGCGGCACAGGGCTGCGTAGTAGTCGACCTCGGAGGCCTCGGCGCCCAGCCTCCGGGCGCGCTCGGCCGCCTTGAGCGCGGACGCATAGTCGCCGAGGTCGTAGAGCGCGAGTGCCAGGCCGAGGCGGAACTCGCCTTCCTCGGGGGCGGCCTCGATGGCGCGCATCCAATGGTCGCGGGAGCGCTCGAGTTCCCCCAGCGCGCGCAGGCTCTCCGCGGCGATGGACCGGAGCGCGGCGTCCTTGGGATTCGAGCGGAGGAGGAACATGCAGTCGGAGACGGCCTCCTTGTAGCGGCCCTCGCGAAAGGCGACCGAGGCCCGCAGCCGCGCGAGGGAGCCGTCGTCGGCCGGCAGGGAGGGCAGGTCGGGATGAGTGGCGCGAATGGCCTCGAATTCGCGCAGGGCCTCCGCCTGCCTCCCCGAGGCGAGAAGGAGGCCGGCGCGGAGCCAGCGTATAGAGGGGTCCCCCGGGGCGGCGGCCAGCGCGATCTCGCAGTCGGCGATGGCCTCGGGTATGCGGCCGGTCTCCCTGAGGGCCTTGGCCCTCCATAGCCGGATGGCTGTCCCCTCGAGACCGTTGTCGATCGCGAAGCCGAGGAGCTGCCTCGCCATGTCGGCGTCCCCTCGCGAGAGGAGGCGGACTCCTCGCGCGTAGAGCGCGTTGAGGTATCCTCTATATATGCGTTTGTCCTGCGGGGCCAAGGCGATAGCCTTTTCGAGACAGGTGACCGCACCTTTGGTCCGACGCAGCTTGAGCAGGGCTGCGCCGAGGAAGGCCCAGGCGGGCGCCTTGCCCGGATCGGCCTCGACGCTTTTGCGCAGGTATCGCATCGCCTCGGAGTAGCGGCCGCAGGCGAGGTAGGAGCGACCGAGAAAGAAGAGGCCGGCGGCTTGGTCCCCGCCCTCGCGGAGATAGCGTCGGAATGCCTCGATGGCCAAGCCCTGCTCGCCCAAGGCGTAGCGCGCCCGGCCGAGGAAGATGAAGGCTTCGGGCATGGTGTCGGTTCTCGAAAGAAGGAGCGTGAGGAGTTCGGCCGCCTTGGCGTAGTCGCGCTTCTCGCCGGCCTTGATAGCCGCGTCGAGGAGCTCTCGAGCCTCGTGTTCAGCCATGGGCCATTGTAGCATGGATCGCCGTCCCGAATCTCCGACCACGTAGTCGGATAGAGCGTGACTGTCTTGGGACATTTACACCCACTGCCCATGGTGGGCCCCGCCAAGAGCAGCGAGTATAAATGTCGAGCGGCAGTTACGTCGCTCCGGGCGATCTACAATGTGGCCAGTGTGTCCTTGATGATACCGAGCGCCTCGGCCATCTCGGACTCGGTTATGACCAGGGGAGGAGCGAAGCGGATGATGTTCCCGTGGGTCTGCTTGGCGAGGACGCCCGCGTCGCGCAGGGCCATGCAGACATCCCAGGCCTCGAAGCCCTCGTCGAAGACGACCGCGTTGAGCAGGCCCCGGCCCCTGACGGCCCTCACCCTGGAGCAGGCCACCCTCGCGACTTCGGCGCGGAATATCGCGCCCATGGCCTCGGCCCTCTCGTCGAGTCTCTCGTCCTCGAGCACTTCGAGGGAGACGAGGCCGACGGCCGCAGCGAGGGGGTTCCCGCCGAAGGTGGAGCCGTGGGTCCCGGGCGTGAAGACGTCCATGACCTCGCGGTCCGCCACGATGGCCGAGACGGGCAGGATGCCGCCGCCCAGGGCCTTGCCGAGGCACATGACGTCGGGGCGGGCGTCCTCGCGCTGCCAGGCGAAGCGCCTGCCAGTGCGGCAGAAGCCGGTCTGGATCTCGTCGGCGATGAAGAGGATTCCGCGCCTGCTGCAGATGTCCCGAATTGCCCTGAGGTAGCCTTCGGGCGGTACGACGACTCCGGCCTCGCCCTGGATTGGCTCGACGATCACGGCCACCGTCCTCGGCGTGATCTGGGCCTCGATCGCTCGCGCATCGCCGTAGGGAACCTTCCGGAAGCCGGGCACATAGGGGCCGTAGTTGACGAGGGAATCGGGGTCGACGGACATGGAGACGGCGGCGATGGTGCGGCCGTGGAAGTTGCCCTCCGCGCAAACGATTTCCTGCTCGCCGTTCTTCACGCCTTTGACTTCCGCGCCCCAGCGGCGGGCGGCCTTGAGGGCGGTCTCGACCGCCTCGGCGCCGGTGTTCATGGGGAGGGCCATGGCGAAGCCCGTGAACGCGCAGAGCTTTTCGAGGAAGGGACCCGTGCGGTCGTTGTAGAAGGCCCTGCTCGTGAGGGTGCAGCGATCGAGCTGATCGCGGGCCGCGGCGACTATGCGCGGATGTCTATGCCCTTGATTGACGGCCGAATAGGCCGACAGGAAGTCGAAGTAGCTCTTGCCCTCGGGATCTCTGACCTTGCATCCCTCGGCCCAGGAGATGACGACGGGAAGGGGGTGGTAGTTGTGGGCTCCGTATCTCTCGTCGAGCTCGATATAGTCCTGCGATTTCACCTTCTGCCTCCTCGTCCCCACGCTCGAGTATAGCACCGCGGAAGAAGGGCCGCCAAGCCTTCGGTGTCGCTAAATGGTTATTCTATAAATAAATAAATATGTGCGACCATCGCATTATTATGCAATCTTCAGACCCGCATGAACTTGAGTCTCGACCTACGCGCATGCCGCTCGATCGCGAGCTCGGCGAGCCTGGTGATGAGCTCCGAATAGGGGAGACCGCCGGCCTCGCACATGCGCGGGTACATCGAGATGTGCGTGAAACCGGGGATGGTGTTCAACTCGTTGAGGAGGACCTCGCCCGTCCTCCGGTCGATGAAGAAATCCACGCGGGCCATGCCCGACAGCTCGCAGGCCTTGAAGGCGGCGACGGCCACGGACTTCACGCGCTCGGCCTGCTCGGGGGAGATGGCGGCCGGGACCTCCAGCCGGGCTCCCTCGGGATCGACGTACTTGGCCTCGTAGTCGTAGAACTCGTGGGTCGGGATCACCTCGCCCGGCGCGAAGGCGACGGGCTCGGCGTCTCCGAGGACGGCGCACTCGATCTCGCGCGCGACGACGAAGGGCTCGATGAGGACCTTCTCGTCCCAGTCGAAGGCGGCGCGCAGGGCGGGGCCGAGGGCATCGCCTGCGGCGACCTTGGACGCGCCGACCGAGGAGCCGCTGGAGCAGGGTTTCACGAAGCAGGGCCAGCCGAAGCGCGCGCCTGCCTTGCGCGACAGGGCGTCGACATCGCCCATTGCCTCGGGGCGGACGGCGATGAAGGGCACCACGGGGAGGCCGGCCCCCTGCCAGAGCTCTTTGGACTTCTGCTTGTCCATCCCCAGCCCGGAGCCGAGGACGGGAGCGCCCACGTAGGGAAGTCCGGCGATCTCGAGGAGACCCTGGATCGTCCCGTCCTCGCCGAAGCTGCCGTGGAGGACGGGAAAGACGAGGTCGCACTCGAGGCTCTCGGGACCGCGCGGTGACTCGACGACCAGTCCCCGTCCCGGAGCGGCGAATACCCGCCGGCCCTTGGCTATCGAGAGCGAGTCGCCCGCCACGGCGCTCCCGTCCTGGAGGTACCACTCGCCTTCCTTGGACGCGCCGACGAGTATCGGCCGGAAGGCCGAGGAATCGAGGTGCCTGACGATGCTCGCGGCCGAGACGAGGGACACCTCGTGCTCGCCGGAGCGCCCTCCGTAGAGGATGACCATTCGCTTCATGATTTCCTTTCATAGCCGAGCTCGGCGAGGGCCGTCACGGCCTCGCCGAGCTCGTCGTAGGGGACGCTGCCCTGGGCGTAGATGATGGAATTCTCGTGACCTTTGCCGAGGAGGGCGACGAGGTCTCCCGGCTGGGCCAGCGAAAAGGCCTTGCGGATGGCCGCCGGTCGGTCGGGGATGATGAAGAGGCGCTCGTCCCGCTTCAGCTCGGGGCAGCCCGCCGCGATCTCCTCGAGGAGGGCCAAGGGGTCCTCGCCCCGCGGATCCTCGTCGGCGAGGATGACGACGTCGAACCAGTCGGCGGCTATGCGTCCCTGCCGCGGCCGCTTCTCGACGTCGCGCTCCCCCGCGGAGCCGAAGACGCAGATCATGCGCCCCTTCACGCGCGCGCGCAGGGGCGGGAACACCGTTTGGAAGGAGGAGGGCGTGTGGGCGTAGTCGACGATGACCTCGTAGGGCTGGCCTCGATCCAAGGAGGTCATGCGACCGCGCAGGGGCCTCAATCGGGGCAGGAGGGGGACGAGGACTCCGGTCGGCAGGCCGGTCAGCCCGGAGACGGCGAGGAGGGCCGCGAGGACGTTGGCCACGTTGAAGGCTCCGGGAAGCTCGATCCGCGCGCGATGGCGGAGTTCGCCTTCGACTATGGCGAAGGACTCGCCGTCCGGATCCACCGAGATATCGACGCCGTCGATGTCCGCCTCCGCGGCTCCCGAAGCGGAGAAGGAGCGCACGGGTAAGTCCGTCGCGGCGCGGAAGTATTCGGCCGAGGGATCGTCGGCGTTGACGACGCCGAAGCGCGGGACTTCGCGGCCGTCTACGACCTTCGCCGAGGCGCGGGAGCCGGGCGCGCCGGAGCCGCGACCCAGCGCTCGGAAGAGGTTGGCCTTGTCAGACCTGTACCGCTCCCAGGTCCCGTGGAACTCGAGGTGCTCACGCGTGACGTTCATCATCACCCCGACGTCGAAATCGACGTCCCCTAGTCGGTTGGTGCGCGGCGACAGGCCATGGGAGGAGGATTCGAGCACTGCGTAGCGCAGGCCGGCGTCGCGCATCGCGGCGAGCATCCTCTGCACCGCGGGAGCCTCGGGCGTGGTCTGGTGCTCCGGATTGGGCAGCTCGCCCTTCCCCGTGTCGGACATCACGGTGGAGAAGAAGCCCGCGCCCAGGCCCGCGAGGCGGAGAAGCTGGTAGATTAGGTAGACGGTCGTGCTCTTGCCTTCCGTGCCGGTGACGCCGACTATGGCCAGGGCGCGGGAGGGCCGGCCGTAGAACTCCGCCGCGATGGGCGACATCGCGAAGCGGGGGTCCTCGACGCGGAGGTAGGCCACCTCCGGCTCATAGCGCTCGAGCTGCCCCGCATGGACGACTGCTCGGGCTCCGGCGGCTATCGCGGCGGGGACGAAGTCCCGGCCATCCGCGTGCAGGCCGGGCAGCGCGAAGAAGAGATCCCCGGGCCCGACGGAGCGCGAATCGTAGGCGAGGCCCTCGATCCGGATATCGGTCGGGCCCTTCCGATCGAGGACTGCGAGGCCTGCGAGAATTTCCGGGAGAGCCTTGGGCATGGGCCCTAGATTAGCATCCGGGGGCGGGAGCGAAAAGGGGCGGTCGCGCGCGAGAGGGAGGGCCCCGAGTTTATTCATTCCCGGCTCCGTGCTAGAATGGGAGGGGATTGGAGGCTGCCATGTATCTCGTGAGGGTCGAGGCGGATTTCGCCGCTGCCCATTTCCTGAAGCACTACAAGGGCAAATGCGAGCGCCTCCACGGGCACAACTACAAGGTCCGCGCCTGGGCAAAGGGGCCGACGCTGTCGGAAGGAGGGATGCTCCTCGATTTCGCGGAGCTCAAGGGAGCGCTGCGCGCGGTCCTGGAAGGCCTCGACCACAGTCTCCTCAACGAAGTGGCCGTCTTCGAGGACGACCCGAGCGCGGAGAGGATAGCCGAGTACGTCTTCAAGGCCCTGGCCCTCCGCCTGCCCCTCGCGCCGCTCCACGCCGTCGAGGTCTTCGAGACCGAGACGAGCATGGCGCGCTATGAGTCCTGAGCGGCCCTCGGGTCGGGACATTCCCGCCTACGCCTCGACCCGCCTGATCGCCTATATAGGAAACAAGCGCGCCCTCCTGCCCTTCCTCTCGGAGGTCTTCAGCGAGCTCGAGGAGGAGGGGCCGATATCGACCTACCTCGATCCCTTCGCCGGCTCGGGCGCGGTCGGCCGGCTCGCGAGGACGCGCGGCTGGGCCGTCATGGCCGGCGACGCCGAGGAGTACTCGCGAGTCGTCAACGAGGCCTGGCTCGGCGTGTCGGCCGACGAGCTCCCCGCGCTCTTCGCGGCGGAGGGCGGGCTCGCCTCCGTCCTGGCCTCGCTGAACTGGCTGCACCCCGAGCGCGGGGACGCGGTCCCCGATTGCGCGGTCGAGCCCTACATCGCCCGGCACTACGCCCCGGCGATCACGGCCCGGCCGGACTGGAGGCGCGAGCGCCTGTTCTACACGAGGGAGAACGCCGTCTTCCTCGACCGCGCGCGTTGCGCGATCGAGGACCTGCGGCCCGCCGAGCCCGGAGAGTCGGGAGGCCATAGGCGGGCGGAGCGGGCCCTCCTTCTAGGCCTCCTGGTCTACGAGGCCGCCACCCACGCCAATACCTCGGGCGTATTCAAGGCCTATCACAAGGGCTTCGGCGGCCATGGCCGCGACGCGCTGAGGCGCATCCTCGCGCCGATGTGGCTCGAGGCGCCCGAGCTGTGGCCGGGACCGCCCGCCGAAGTCCGCAGGGAGGACGCCGCCTCTTTTTGCGCCGGCCGGCCGGCGGAGATCTGCTATCTCGACCCGCCCTACAACCAGCACCAGTACGGCTCGAACTACCATCTGCTGAACACCATAGCGCGTTGGAGCAGACCGCCCGTCGGCGAGGAGAGGGCGCCCGACGGATCTCTCATCCATGCCGCGGGCATCCCTCCCGAGTGGACCGAGAGCAAGTCCGCCTTCTGCTACAGGAGCAGCGCCGCGGCCGCTTTCCGCGAACTCCTCGCCGCGGTCGACGCCCGCTATGTCCTTTTGTCCTACAATACCGAGGGCCTGGTCGAGGCCGAAGAGCTCTTCGACATGATGTCCGACCGCGCCGAGCTCAGTCTGCGCTCCGTCGACTATGTGAAGTACCGGGGAGGGAGGCAGAGTGTCTCGTGGCGCTCGCACAACAGCGAGATCCTCTTCGTCGCGAGACGTAAGGAGGGCCGGCGCAGGCCGTCTGCGAGAGGCCGCGCGCCCAGGGCAGAGCTCGCGGGGCTCAGATCGGACTTGCGCCTCGCCCGCGCCCTCGCGGGCCCCTTCGACCCCAAGCGCTTCGCCGCCTCCTGCGCCGGCCGCGACATCCTGCGCTTCACGAGCGGCGGACGATCCATAGAACTCCCCGCCTATCGGGGCCTCGTCCTAAAGGAAGGCTCGGGCGAAGCCTGCGCGGAGCTCCGTCCGGAGGAGAAAGAGGCTCTCGCCGCCCTCCTCGAGCCGGCCCTGCTCGAGGACAATGCGGCGGCCTGCGCCGCGGCGGCTGGGCTCATCGAGGAGGGGGCCTGCGAGACCAGGCTGCAGACCCTCGCGTTGGGATGGCTCCGCAAGCTCGCGCATCGCTGCTACGAGGAGGATTTTCACGCCTTGTCCTTCCGCCTCCGCGCGGCCGCGGCCTCGCAAGGCGATCGACTGGCGCGGTTCACCGAGAGGATCTCCGAGGTCGAGGCGCTCTTCGGCGCGAGGCTGGCCGAGAGCCGGCGTTACCGCAATCTCCCCGAAGCCTAGAATCTAAGGAAGCGGATCGAGACCGAGCGGGCCGCGGCGCTCCCCATCCGCGAGCGCCAGTCCTCGAGGCGGGCCTTGGGCCCCAGCTCGAGTCTCGCCTCGAAGGCTCCTCCGGCGCTCGACTCGTGCCCGACGAGAAGGGCTTCGACGAGGATCCGCTTCCTGGCGTCGCGGGCTGAGGGCCGCAGCCGCCTCGAGGCTCCGACCTTCTCTTCGATGAAGCTGATCCTCTCGGCGGCGAGCCAGGACTTGAGGGCTTCCTCCGCCTCGCGGGCATGGGCGGCAGGGACTTCCGCCGAGACGCTTACGCTCTCGCAGGCGGGCAGAGCCTCGACCGGCGCGAAGCCGGCGGCCGAGGCGGCCCTGGCCATCCTGGGGGGGGCGGGGCCTCGAAGGCGGTAATAGGCGAGGCCCCAGAACCGATCGGCCATCCCCTCGAGCCTGGTCCCCTTGGCGAAGAGGGCCTCCTCGGCGTCGAACACGGATGCGCCGCCCTCGGGCGAGGCCGCCGAGATGGCGCGCATGATCCATGAGGATCGATACTCGGCGGTCGCCCAAGCGAGGGTGCGGGGGAGCTCGACGGCCACGAGGGCCGAGCCGAAGTCGCGCTTGGCGGCCATCAGCCGCTCCAGCCTGCGAGCCCAATCGGCATCGGGGGGCTTCGGAAGGGGTATGCGGCCCTCGCGAAGCGCGAAGGAAGAAGCGAGGTGGTAGTTCTTCCGGAGGGCTGCTCCGTTCCCGTCGATGAAGGCGAGGGGCGGGCGCCAGTCCTCCCCCTTCTCGCCGAGGAAAGCCTCGTCGAGGAGGCCCGCCGCGCCGGCGTATTGCTCCAGGGAGGCCCCCGCGCCGCGGCTGAGCCTGCCGTCGTACAGCAAACCGGCCTCCGGAGTCTTCTCGAGCCAGGGCGCCAGGGCTCTTCCGCCCAAGGAGATCAGCTGGTCGGCGTAATACTCCTCGAAGTCGGAAGACAGGCGGAACTCGATGCCAGAGGCCGAGCAGGCGCCTTCCATCCGGCGCGCGATCGACTCGAGCCGGTCGCGGTCCAGGCAGAGAGCGGCGTACTGCAGGGGAGTGAAGGGCAGGCGCGCGAGGTAGCCCGCGGAGACGATGATCCTCTGGCCCGGGGCCTCTCTCAGCCGCCTTTGGGCGGCCCGAGCCGCGAAATCGGCGAACTCCGCGAGGTCCCGGTCGTCCTCGATGCCCGCGATGATGTAGAAAAGCTTGAGTTCCCGCGCTGCGGGCAGGGCCAGGCGGTCCAGGGCCGCGTCGATCTGAGAGGCATCGATGCCCTTCCGGTAGTATCGGCGCATCCGCTCCGAGATCCCTTCTACCCCGAGGGTGAAGGAGCGCTTGTCGGCCGCGAGCTCGGCGCCCGCAAGGGCGGACGATTCGGAGAGGATGTCCAGCCTCTGGCTCATGAAATCGACGCGCCGGAACACCCGGCTCAGGCCGAGCATGAGCCCGAAGACCCCGGAGTGGGCGTTGAAGTTGTAGCTGTAGACGTCGAGGCGGCTCGCCCCAGTCCTCGACTTCAGCTCCCGCGCCGCCTCGACGATCTCGTCTACGGGCTTCTCGCGATAGGGCCGGAAGGCCCAGCCTTCGAGGCAGAAGGAGCAGAAGCCGGGGCAGCCCGCGCTTATCTGGAGCCTCGCCGTGTCCGCGCCCTCGGAATTGAGGACGGGGTATCCCGAGAGCCGAGGCGGATAGGGCAGGAGAATCTTCCTCGCCGCCGCGCGGCCCGACAGCGCCGCCCAGAATCCCCCGATCGAAGAGGCGCGCTCGAGACGCTCGGCCCGGGGCGCGCCCGGAAGGGTGAGCGCAGTGGCGAGCTCGCCTATGGCGCCCTCGCCTTCCCCGAAGAATATGCCGTCTACGAGGCAGTCGCTCGCCTCCTCGCTCCGGGCTCCGGGGTAGAGGAGGGCTCCGGCGGCCGCGGCGTTGGAACCGCCGAGGATGACGATGGGGGCTCGCCCCTCCCCGAAGGCCGCGCGCTCGGAAGCCCGCCGCGGCAGGCTCGAGCCGGAGTAGAGATAGGAGAGATTGAGGAGCTCGAGCGAGAAGGCGTTGGAGACCATGACGAGGTCGAAGTCGGCGGGACCCCTGCCGGATTGGAGACCGTAGAAGTACGAAAGCTTCCGCGCGCCGAGGATGGAGCGGTCGCGGGCATCGGGGAAGAAGCCGAAGTCGACGAAGGCCCCGGGTACCGCCCGGCGGCATTCAGCGAAGACCAAGAGGTGCGAGCTCGATCCCGCGACGTCTCCGAAGGGAGAGAGACGAAGGACGAGAATGCGCGCGGCCGCTTCATCCCAGGCCGGGTTGCCCATATCCTCGGCGACGGCGGGGATCACCGCCTCCGTGGCGGATAGGCTGAGGCGAAGCTCGGAGTCGACGAGGACTGGCACGAGGTCGGCTAGGGCCGAGGCGGCCGCCGCTGTTTGGCGGAGTCGCCATCAGGAGGGCGAACGCCGCGCGCCCCTGCGCTTTTTTTGTGGAGCATGGAGTGCGGGGCGGGCGAGGGCGCTTCCGAACTCGGGCGCCAGGGAGCCGATCTCGGTTTGCGGGCGGTCCGCGGTGCTTCGGCCTCCGGGACCGAGGAGTGTCGCCCTCTCGATGCTTGGGGCGGGGACTTCGCAACTCGTCTTTCGTATCCCGCGGGCGTGGACTTCGTGTAGCGCTTGGAATCCGGTGGCGAGGACTTTGTATGGCGCCCTTGGGATCCTGGGGGCGAGGACTCCGTATCTCGCCTTTGGTGTCCCTGGGGCGGGGACTGCGTATAGCGCCTTTGAGGTCCTGTGGGCGCTGACTCCGTATCTCGCCTTGGGAATCCTGGGGGCGAGGACTTCGTATAGCGCCTTTGAGGTCCTGTGGGCGCTGACTGCGTATCCCGCCTTTGGTGTCCCTGGGGCGGGGACTGCGTATGGCGCCCTTGGGATCCTTGTGGCGCCGACTGCGTATCCCACCTTTGTAATCCTTGGGGTGGGGACTTCGTATAGCGCCCTTGAGGTCCTGTGGGCGCTGACTGCGTATCCCGCCTTTGGTGTCCCTGGGGCGGGGACTGCGTATGGCGCCCTTGGGATCCTTGTGGCGCCGACTCCGTATCTCGCCTTGGGAATCCTGGGGGCGAGGACTTCGTATGGCGCCCTTGAGATCCTTGTGGCGCCGACTCCGTATCCCGCCTTTGGTGTCCCTGGGGCGGGGACTGCGTATAGCGCCTTTGAGGTCCTATGGGCGCTGACTCCGTATCCCACCTTTGTAATCCTTGGGGTGGGGACTTCGTATCCCGCCTTTGGTGTCCCTGGGGCGGGGACTGCGTATCTCGCCTTGGGAATCCTGGGGGCGAGGACTTCGTATCTCGCCTTGGGAATCCTTGTGGCGAGGACTTCGTATAGCGCCTTTGAGGTCCTGTGGGCGCTGACTGCGTATCCCGCCTTTGGTGACCCTGGGGCGGGGACTGCGTATCTCGCCTTGGGAATCCTGGGGGCGAGGACTTCGTATGGCGCCCTTGGGATCCTTGTGGCGCCGACTGCGTATCCCACCTTTGTAATCCTTGGGGTGGGGACTGCGTATGGCGCCCTTGGGATCCTTGTGGCGCCGACTCCGTATCCCACCTTTGTAATCCTTGGGGTGGGGACTTCGTATCCCGCCTTTGGTGTCCCTGGGGCGGGGACTTAGAGTCGCGGCGCTTTGGACCAGGGCCGCGAGGCTCGTCGTCGGAGACATGGGATGCCCTCGCGGCCAGACGCTGCTCCTCCGCAGCGCCGGCCCGGGCGAAGAACTCTTCGCTCGTGGGCTCGAGGATCTTTCCCTCCTCGAGGACCTTGCAGCGGAACACGAAGCCGCCCTTCGTGGCGATCTTGGATGCCCGCGCCAGCTCGACTCCGTCGGCGAGTACGATGCTCACCCCGATCGCGCCGGCTCGTCCCGTCCTTCCCGCGCGGTGGGTGTACACTGTCGACTCATCGGGCAGGTCGAGGCTGAGGACGTGGGTGATGCCGGGTATGTCGAGTCCGCGGGCGCCCAGGTCGCTCGTCAGGAGATAGCGCAGCTCGCCGCCGGCGAAGCGCTCGAGGGCGACTCGGCGGGTCTCCTTGTCCATGCCCGAGTGGATCGCGCCGACCGGGAGGCCGAGGGCCGCGAGGGCGAGGGCCGCCTTCTCGACCCTGGTGGCCATGGTGAGGAAGACGAGACAGCGCTCGGGGCGGACCGCGGCCTCGAATCTCCGGGCGAAGTCGAGGCGTTTGCGGCCGTCGCAGTAGAAGCACCAGTGCTCGATGCTCTCGGAGAGCACGGTCTCGCCGACGGGGCAGATCTCGGCAGCGTCCCGCAGGAGAGGCCGCGCCTCGCGCCGGACGCGCTCGGGCATGGTGGCCGACACGAGGACGCGCGTACAGGAAGGCGGCGCGCTCTTGAGCAGGGCGCGCGCAAGATCCTCCGTCTCGTTCGCGAAGAGACGGTCGGCCTCGTCCAGGACTAGGAGTTTGAGGGAGGAAGCGCGGAGCTTGCCGAGGGATACGAGGTCGGCGAGCCTCCCCAGGGTCCCGACGACGATCTCGGGCTTCGACTTGAGCTTGGCGGCCTGCTTCTCGAGCGGGGTGCCGCCGAGGAGGACGACGGTCTTGAGGCCGAGACCGGCGGCCTTGGCGAGGCGCTCGGACTCGCGGCCGATCTGGACGGCCAGCTCCTGCGTGGGCGCCGCGACGATGACCCCCGGCTCGCCCGCGCCCTTGCGCTCGAGGACCGAGACGAGCTGAAAGGCGGGCGCGAGATAGGCGAAAGTCTTGCCCGTGCCCGTCTCGGATTCGATGATCGCGTCGCGTCGCGACAGGATCGTCGGGATGGCCTCGGCCTGGACGGGCGTCGGCGCCGCGAAGCCGAAGGAGCCGAGGGCTGCCGCCAGGGGGTCCGCGAGGCCGAGGCGCGAGAAGGATTCCATTTTGCCATGATCGCACGGGGCCAGCCACCTTCACAAGGAGTGGGCGCCGGCCGCCGGTCATTGAAGCGGGACCTCCTTTCCGTATATAGTCGGCCGCGATGAATCTAGAAGCCTTCGTCCTCGGCACCGGGGGCATGATGCCCCTGCCGCACCGCAGTCTGACGAGTGTGCTCCTGCGCCGCGAGGGGGAGCTCTTCCTCTTCGACGGCGGCGAGGGCACGCAGGTATCGATACGGAGACTCAACCTCAGGTGGAAGAAGATCACGGCGATCTTCGTCTCGCACATGCACGCCGACCACGTCACGGGCCTGCCGGGCATCCTCATGCTATCGAGCCAGGTGGACCGCGCCGAGCCGCTGTACATCGTCGGGCCGCCCCGGATCGCGGACTATATCGAGACGAACCGGCGCACTCTCGACATGTACATCAACTACGAGATCGTGGTCCGCGAGATCGGCGAGCCGGGGGTGGTCTGGAAGGGCGAGGGCTTCAGGGTCCGGGCCTTTCCCCTGCGGCACACGAAGACCTGCTATGGATACGCCCTCGAGGAGGATTCGCGCCCCGGCGCCTTCCACCCCGAGAGGGCGATCGAACTCGGAGTGCCGCGGGGCCCGCTCTGGTCGAGGCTCCAGGACGGAGAGAGCGTCGCGTCGAGCGGGGGCGCCATCGTCGAGAGCTCCCAGGTGATGGGCGAGCCGCGATCCGGCCGCAAGTTCAGCTACGTCACGGACTCGCTCTACTTCCCCGAGATCGCGCGGGAGGTCGCCGATTCCGACCTCCTCGTCTGCGAGGGCATGTTCGAGACGGCCCTCGAGCAGAGCGCCGTCGAGAAGCGGCATATGACCGCGGCCCAGGCCGCCCGCATCGCCCGCGACGCCGGAGGCGTCCGGAAGCTGGCCCTCATCCACTACAGTCCCCGCTACGCGGAGCGGGACCTCAAGCTCCTCCTCGACGAGGCGAGGGAGATCTTCCCGGGCACCGTCCTCTCCCGGGACCGCATGAACGTCCCGATCGAGTACGCGGATTGATTTCCGCGTATCCTTCAATCGCGGGAATTGTTTTTTAAGGATTTTCGAGCGCTGAGCATTCGGATAAGGAGGGTAGTCCGTGATAGAGTTGCGCGAACTACGGAAGAGCTACGGCGGAGTCGAGGCGGTGCACGGCGTCAGCTTCGCCGCCGAGACCGGCTCGGTCCTGGGGCTCCTGGGGCCCAACGGCGCCGGCAAGACCACCATCATGAAGGTACTCACGGGCTATCACTTCCCGAGCTCGGGGAAGGCCCTGGTCGACGGCCTCGATGTCGAGGAGGACCCGATCGCGGTGAAGAGCCGGGTCGGCTACCTGCCCGAGTCCGTCCCCCTCTACCAGGACCTGACCGTGGCGGAGTACCTCGACTTCGTCGCCGACGCCCGGAGCCTCGAGGGGCCCGAGCGCGCCAGGGCCATCGAGCGAGCGATAGGCGCCTGCGGCCTCGAGGGAGTCTACCGCAAGAAGGTCGAGGACCTCTCCAAAGGCTACCGCCAGCGGCTCGGCCTCGCCCAGGCGATCCTGCACGATCCGCCCATCCTCATCCTGGACGAGCCGACGACGGGCCTCGACCCCAACCAGATCATCGAGATCCGCGAGCTCATCAGGTCGCTGGGCCAGAGCAAGACCGTCATCCTCTCGACCCACATCCTCCAGGAGGTCGAGGCCATCTGCTCGAACGTCATCATCCTGAACGAGGGCCGGGTCGCGGCCCAGGGAGCTCCCTCCGAGATCGGCAAGGCGCTCAAAGGAGAGGAGAGAGTGCGGCTCAGGCTCAAGGCCTCGGAGGTGGGCGCCGCGAGCCTCGGCCGGGAGCTCCTCTCGGGGATTCCCGGCATCCGGAGCGTCGCCTCCTTCGAGGCCGAGTCGCCCACGGTCGTCGCGGCCGAGATCGCCATGCCGCCCGCCGAGAGCGAACGCGCCGAGGCGGGGGAGACGATCTTCGACTGGGCCGTCGCGAAGGGACTCAAGATCCTCGAGCTCGAGAGGCGGCGCCTCTCGCTCGAGGAGATATTCGTCAAGCTGACTTCCGAAGGAGAGGGACGATGAAGAACGTCCTCGCCATAGCCCGGCGCGAGATCCGAAGCTCCTTCAACTCGCCCGTGGCCTACGCCGTCATCCTGGGCTACCTGCTGTTCACCGGGATCTACCTCTACTTCATCCGCGGCTTCTACGCGGTGGGCCAGGCGGATCTGCGCGGCTACTTTACCATCATGCCCCTCGTCCTCGCCTTCCTCGTGCCGGCGCTCACCATGCGCTCCTGGGCCGAAGAGAGGAGGCTCGGGACCTACGAGCTCCTGTTGACCCTGCCCTTTACCGAGGGGCAGCTGGTGATCGGCAAGTTCCTGTCCTCCTTCTCGCTCGCGGCCATCGCCGTCGCCCTAACGATCCCCGTGCCCCTGACCGCCTCGGCCCTCGGCTCCTTCGACGCCGGGGTCCTGGTCACCCAGTATCTGGGCGTCCTGCTCGAGGCCGCCGCCGCCGTAGCCGTGGGCGAGTGGATCTCCTCCCTCGCCAAGAACCAGGTGAGCGCCTTCGTCGCCTCGGTCCTGGCCCTCCTGGCCCTCGTCCTCGTCGACCGGGTCGCCGGCTTCCTCGGGGCCAAGGGGATCGCGGCCGCCCTTCTCAACTGGCTTTCGCTCGCCTTCCACTACGACTCGTTCTCGCGCGGAGTCATAGACAGCCGCGACCTCGCCTACTACCTATCGGCCTCGGTCCTCTTCCTCTACCTGGCGGCATGGGGACTGACTCGCCGGAAGTGGAGCTGACAGCCATGGAACAGAACCTCCGCAAGCGACGCTCCCTCGTACTCCTCCTCCTCTCGCTGGCGGTCATCGTCGCGGCCGTCCTCGTCCTGGACCGCTTCTCGGCCCGGCTCGACCTAAGCGCCGACGGGGCCAACACGCTGTCCAAGGCCTCGCGGGATCTCTACAAGGAGATCCCCGAGCAGCTCCGCATAACCTATTACATCTCCTCCACCCTGGCCGACCGCCATCCCGGCCCTCGGGCCGTTGAAGGCCTGGTGCGCAGCCTCGCCGCCGCCTCGCGCGGCAAGATAGCCGTCGATGTCGCCGACCCGGCCTCGGGCAAGAAGGAGGCCGCCGTCGAGGCCCTCGGCGTCGCGCCGCAGCGCATGCAGATCGTCGAGAAGAACGAGCAGCGCGTCGCCCTGGTCTACTCGGGCCTCGTGATCCAGTACCTCGGGCGCACCCAGGTGCTCCCCTTCGTCCTCTCCACCGATACGCTCGAGTACGACCTGGTCAAGGCGATCAAGGCCGCGATAGCGGACAAGAAGCCCGCCGCCAGCATCCTGATCGGCGATGCGGACAAGAGTCTGGCGAACGACTACAAGAGCCTCTCCGACGCGCTCCAGAGGTCGGGTTGGGACGCCAAGGAGCTCCGCCCCGGAGACGCCGTCCCGCCCGAGACCTCGGTCCTCCTCGTCATTGGCAACTCGGGTCTGGACGACTACGACGCCTATCGGATCGACGCCTACCTGGCTCAGGGAGGCAGGGCCTTCTTCGCCGTGAAGGGCGTCGACGTCCAGGTCAGGCAGGGGCTCACCGCGGGGCCCCTCAAGAACGACGCCCTGCTCCGCGCCCTCGAGTCCTACGGGATCAGGGTGGACCGCGACCTCGTCCTCGACCAATCCTCGCTCACGGCGCCCTTCCAGGTGGCATCGCCCTTCGGAGGCCAGGCGATCAGCTACGTCCAGTACCCGCACTGGATCATGACCAGGCCCGAGTACCGCGACTCCAAGAGCCCCCTCACCGCCCGCTCCTCGGGCCTCGATCTGTTCTGGCCGAGCCCCCTAGAGTCGGTGCCTAGGACGGGGGTCGACTACGCGGCCCTCGTCAAGACGACGCCCAAGGCCTGGCTCCAGAAGAGCCGCTTCGTCGTTTCGCCCGAGGAGGCCGCGATGTACACGGCCGAGGCCGGCTCGACCACGGGGCAGTACACGCTGGCGGCGACCCTCTCCGGCGTCCTGCCGCCGGCCTACGCCGGCAAGCCCCTGCCGACGCGGGCCGGGACGGCGCCGCTTCCGCCCCTGCCCCAGACGCCCCGGGCCTCGCGCATCCTCGTCGTCGGCTCCTCGGACTTCGCCAACGACCTCATGACCATCACGGACTCGGGCTTCAACGCCGCCTTCATCGCGGGCGCTGCCGACTGGCTCTCCTCGGGCGACGACCTCGTCTCGATCAAGTCGAGGGGGGCGCGGGATTCTCGGCTCGCCAAGGTCCAGGACCCCGACGCCCGGTCCATCCTCATAAGCCTCGCCTACGTCGTCAACCTGGGGCTCGTGCCCATCCTCGTGCTCGGCTTCGGCCTCGCCAGGTCTATCCGGCGCAGGCGCCTGGCCAAGGACGAGGCGACGATCAAGGCGGCGGCCGGCCAGACTCCTGCCGGCTCGGAAGGAGGCAAGTGATGCGCTATGAGAAAAAGGTCCTCGCGCTTTCGAGCGCCCTCGCGTTCCTCCTGGTAGTGTGGGCCCTAGGGCTCGTCTTCTCGCCCGAGCGCGTCGCCGCCAGATCGGAATCGGCCCGCCTCATCGCGGGCAAGGCTGCGGACGTCGCCTCGATCTCGCTCCAGGGCGGGAGCGGCTCGACGGGAAACGCCGTCGAGCTGGCCAGGACCGGCTCGATCTGGAGCCTTGTGGATGGCACCGCGCGGCTGCCGGTCCAGAGCCAGCGCGTGTCGAGCTTCATCGACGACCTCGGCTCGATCTCGAGGCTCCGGGTGGTCGCGCGCTCGAAGGACTCCTGGGCCGGCTTCCAGCTGGACGAGGCCCAGGCGAAGCGGGCGGTGCTCAAGGACGCCACCGGAAAGGTCCTCGCCGATCTCTACGTGGGCGGCCCGGGCCCGACGGGCTCCGAGGTTTACCTGCGGCGCGCGGGCTCCGACCTCTCCTACTCGGCCGAGTCGGGCATCGCCTCCTACATGGGCTACGGGCGCACGACCTGGCTCGACCTCAGGGTCCTCGGCAGTCTGAAGGAGAGCGAGGTCCAGTCCTTCTCGGTCAAGGCATCCATAGCTTTGGACGGCAAGGGCAAGGCTCCGACCGTCCTCGATTACAGCCTGACCCGCGACGCCAAGGGATGGAAGTCGGGGGCCGCGCAGATCGACCCGGACTCGGCCTCCTCGCTGCTGCGCTCCATCGTGGGTCTCCAGGGCGAGGACTACGTCGCGGCGCCGCCGCCCGAGGCCTTCGCGAGGATCGACGCCCGCATGGCCCTCGATCTCGGCAGCGGGCAGTCCAAGGTCATCGAGGTGGGCGCCAGCTCCGGCGACAACCGCTTCTACGCGCGGCTTTCCGGCGGCGGTCTCGCGTTCACCCTCTCGTCCTATAGTCTCCGCGGCGCCCTGAAGAGCCTCGCGGATCTCGCGCCGAAGAAGTAGGCGCGAAGGAGGCGGCCGTGAAGCGCAGCCTGTCCGTCCTGGCGTGGCTGATCGCGATCTGCTCCCTTGCCCGGGCCGAAGGCGTCTCGGTGCGTCCCGTCCGGGACCTCGAGCGGAGCTTCATCATGGGGGCCGACGTCTCGATGCTCGGCCAACTCGAATCGTCGGGAGCGGTATTCCGCGACGAGAAGGGCAAGGCTTCGGACTGCCTCTCGATCCTCAAGTCAGGCGGCGTAAACTGGATCCGCCTGAGGATCTGGAACGACCCCGTGAACCGGGAGGACGTCGTCGAAGACGGCCGCCTCCTCTCCAGGGCGGGGGATCCGGCGGGGGGCGGGAACGACGACCTGGCCGCCTACATCCGCATCGCCACGCGCGCGAAGAAGCTCGGTCTCAAGGTGCTGGCGGACTTCCACTATAGCGATTTCTGGGCCGATCCGGGCAAGCAGGCCACGCCCTACGCGTGGAAGGATCTCGACCTCGGGGGGCTCGAGAAGGCGGTCTACGACTACACGAGCTCCTGCCTAGGGGCGATGCGGGCAGCGGGCGTCGCACCCGACATGGTCCAGGTCGGCAACGAGATCGACGACGGCTTCCTCTGGCCCCTGGGGAAGATCACGCCGGGCTCGTCGGGCGGCAGCATCGGCGGCGAGGAGGGCTTCGTCGCCCTCGTAAAAGAGGCGATTCGCGCGGTTCGCGACGGCGATCCCGCCAAGAGGGACCCCGCGAGGCGGATCAGGGTGATGATCCACGCCTCGAACGGCGGGAGCAAGGCCAATTATAGGAAGGTATTCGATCCCCTCGTCCAGCGGGGCGTCGACTTCGACGTCATCGGGCTCTCCTTCTACCCTTACTGGCACGGCAAGGTCGCCGACTTGGCGGCCAATCTGGCGGACCTGGCGACCCGCTACGGAAAGGACCTGATCGTCGCGGAGACGGCCTACGCCTGGACCTTCGAGAAGGGGAGCTCCATCGAAAACAGTTTCGGGCCCGGCGCGGACAGGCTCGGCGGCTATCGGGCCACGGTCCAGGGGCAGGCGAGCGCCATCGCCGATATCATTGCGGCGGTAGCGGGCGCGCCCGGAGGGAAGGGGAGGGGCGTATTCTACTGGGAGCCCGACTGGATCCCCCTGCCAGGGGCGGGATGGAGGACGGGCGACGGCGAATCCTGGGGGAACCAGGCTCTCTTCGACTACGAAGGCAGGGCCCTGCCCTCGCTCAGGGTCTTCAAGCTCGTCGCGGCGAAGCGAGGGCTCCCCGACCTCTCGATCGTCGCGGTCGAGGACTTCAAGGCCAAGGTAGCCGCGGGGTCACTCCTCGAGCTGCCCGCTACGATCCAGGCGACCTACTCCGACGATTCTTACCGCCCCGTCCAGGTGAGATGGGACATGCCCGAGGCCTCGGCCCTGAAGGAAGTCGGGAAGCTCGTGGTCAGGGGCTCGGTCCAGGGCTACAAGGGAGAGGTCAGGGCCGAGGTCGACATAGTGGCCAACGCCAACCTCATACCCGACTCGAGCTTCGAGTCGGGAAGGCTCGCGCCCGAATGGGCGCTCTCGGGGGAGGGCGCCGCGGCTGCCATGGTCGAGAAGAATCCCGGCAACGCCCACAGCGGCGACTGGTCCTTCAAATTCTGGCTCGACAAGCCCTTCCGCTTCACGCTCGAGCGGCGCTTCGCGGGGCTCAAGGACGGGAGCTACGCCTTCCGGGTCTGGGCCGCGGGCGGCGGAGGGGAGAAGAGCTACGCCCTTTTCGCGCGGAACTACGGAGGCCCGGACCTCGGAACCGACATCGTCGACACGGGCTGGCAGAAGTGGAAGCTCTACGAGATCAAGGGGATAGCGGTGGTCGGCGGCTCCTGCGAGCTGGGCCTCGCGATCGAGGGGAACGCGGGGAACTGGGGCAACGTGGACGACGTGGAGTTCGTCCGCGAGGGGGACTAGGGGCGGTCAGGCTCCCTTCGACGCGAGGAAGAGCCGGTACTTGTCGGGGTCGGGCCGGAAGGCCACGATGCGCGAATCCTTCTCGTAGCGCGCCTTCTCTAGGGCGGTGTCGGCCTCCTCGATCATGCGGAGGGCGTCGACGAGCCTGCCTCCTCGGGACGAGATGCCCATGTAGAGGGGCAGGAGCTCGAGCTCGGCGAAATCGCCCTCGGCCAGGAAGACGAGCTTCTTGTAGAACTCTTCGGCCATGCGCAGGGCGTGGCTCGAGTCGATGTTCGGCAGGATCACCGAGAAGCCGTCGTCGCCGCGCTCGAAGGCGAGATCGCGGAAGCTGAAAAACCTCTCGATCGATTCGCCTATGGCGGCGTAGTCCGAATCCTGGGGGAGGAGGCCGTCGTAGCAGATCTCCAGGAGGCTCAGGTCCTGCTCGAAGGAAGCGGAGCGGGCGAGCTCGGCGTCGAGCCGATCCTTCATATAGGACTCCCAACCCAGCCCCGAGGCGGGGGAATAGAGACCCGAGGGTGCCTCCTCGGCATCGACGGAGGGAGCCGGAGCGGCGGGAGGAGCCGGGAGGGGCGCGGGCGCGACGGAATCGGCAAGAGCCGCAGCAGGCGCGCGATCGGCGCGCGGCGGCACGAGGCGGACCGCCGGGGCGGGGGAGGGAGGCGCTGGCGCCGCGGCGGGCGCCGTCGCGGGAGTCTGGGCGGGCATGGGCGCGCGGGGCTCGTCCAGCATGACGGGGATATCGAACTCGTCGTCCGCGGGCAGGACGCCCGCCTTGACGGCTATGCCGGTGACCGGTCCCTCGTCCTTCTCGGCGGTCCCCGCGGTCTCGGTCGAATCCGCGGCCAGGGTCTCGTATTGGTACTCGGCGGCGGCGGCGGCCAAGTCGGAAACGCTGCGCGCGGCCGCACCCTGTCGGTGGGCGCTTCCTTCGGGCGCGCCGTCGACGGCGAAGACTTCCTCCTGCGCGGCGGGGTTCCTGGCCGCGTCGCTTCCCGAGACTATCGCGAGGACCAGGGCGGCCAGGGCCAGGAAGGCGGCCAGGCCGATGAGGGCGTCTCGGAAGCTCTCGAAGGCGGAGATCTGGGGCAGGCTCGTGTAGAGAGCGTCGACGGCCATGCGGCCCGTGCTGTCGCCCTTCAGGGGCGAGGAGAGGAGGATGGTCGCGGAAGGCGGATAGGCGGGCTGGGGAACGGCCCCTTCCGTCCTGAGCGAAGGCAGGTAGGGCGAATCCGCGGGAATCCTCCAGCGGTCGCCGGCGCCGCGCTCGTAGACGTCGACGAGGAGGAGGCTCGGATTGGCCTCGTAGCGCGAGGCCAAGCGCGCCCGGAGGCCGGCGTCGGCGAGGTCCGCGGGGCTCTTGACGTAGGCGAGTACCGATCGCAGGCCCTCGAAATCCGCCTTCGCGGCGTTCCTCCCGGCCGAGTCCCGGGCAAGGACGCGATAGGCGACAGAAGCGGCGGCGCCGAGCGCCGCGGCGATGCAGACGGCCGCGAAGGCCGCGACGAATCTTCTGTTCATACTCCCCCAACGATAATATACTATTATCGGTAGCTAGGCCGCGACTCTCGAGTGGGTATCGCGGCGGCGTCCGGGAGGAGCATATGTCCCTGCGCCGACGGTCCCTTCCCCGCGGCTGGTACCCCGACGAACCCGAAACGCTGCGAAAGCTGGTCTCGTCCTGGACAGTCGCCAGCCGAGCTGGCGTCGCCGGCAGAGCTGGCGTCGCCGGCAAAGGAGCCGGAGCGGTGGCGGCCGTGGCCCCGCACGCCGGCTGGAGCTTCTCGGGGAGACTGGCGGCCGAGGCCGCCGCGAGTCTCGAGCGCGCCCCAACGGTGGCAATCTTCGGCGGCCACCTGCCGGGCGGCGCGCGGCCCCTCGCGGCTCGGGAATCGGGCTTCGAGAACCCCCTGGGCAGCCTCGAGGCCGACGCCGAGCTCCTCTTGGCCCTCGACGCGCGCATCGACCTCGGCAGGGACGACGAGCCCGACAACACGGTCGAGATCCTCCTCCCGATCGTCGCCCTCCTCTTCCCCGGCTCTCGGGTGCTCTGGCTCCGCGCCCCGAACGACGAGAGCTCGATAGAGCTCGGCGCCGCCCTCTTCGACGCGGCGGCCTCGGTCGGGCGCCGCGTGGCCTGCCTCGGATCGACCGACCTTACGCATTACGGGCCCAACTACTCCTTCGTCCCAAAGGGCCGCGGCGTCGGAGCCGAGGCCTGGGTCAAAGGCACGAACGACAAACGCTTCATCGACGCCCTCCTCGCCATGGACGGGGTCGAGGCGCTCGCGCGCGCCGAGGCCGACCGGTCGGCCTGCTCGGCCGGGGCGGCAGCGGCGGCCCTGGCCTTCGCCCGGGCCGCCGGCGCGACCCGGGCCCGTCTCCTCGACTACTCCACGAGCCTCGAGGTGCGGAGCGACGATTCCTTCGTCGGCTACGCGGCCGTCGCATTCTACAAGGAGCAAGCATGAACATTCTCCTCGCGCTCGCCGCTGCGGTCCTCCTCTTCCTCTTCTTCGCGGGCATCAGGATCATCCGTCCTACCCACCGCGGCCTCGTCGAGGTCTTCGGCAAGTACCGGCACTTCGCCGAGCCCGGCTTCCACTGGATCCTGCCCGTGGTCTCGCGGATGTTCCAGATCAACACGACCGAGCAGATGGTCGACGCCGAGCCCCAGGAGATCATCACCAACGACAACCTCAATGCCCGCGTCGACGCCCAGGTCTACTTCCGCGTCCTGCCCGACGAAGAGAGCGTCAAGGCCTCGCAGTACAACGTCAACAACTACCAGTGGCAGATAGTCAACCTCGCGCGGACGACGCTGCGCAACATCATCGGCACGATGACCCTCAAGAGCGCCAACAGCGAGCGCTCGAGGATCAACTCCGAGCTCCTCACGACCCTGCTCAAGGAAACCAAGAGCTGGGGCATCGCCGTGGTCCGCACCGAGCTCAAGGAGATCGACCCGCCCAAGGACGTCCAGGAGACGATGAACAAGGTCGTCAAGGCCGAGAACGAGAAGATCGCCGCCATCGACTTCGCCACCGCCACCGAGACGATGGCCGACGGCCAGAAGCGCGCCGAGATCAAGAAGGCCGAGGGCGTCAGGCAGGCCGAGATCCTCAAGGCCGAGGGGGAGGCCCAGGCCATCCAGCTCGTCAACGAGGCCGCCGACAGGTATTTCGTCGGGAACGCTCAGCTCCTGCGGCGCCTGCAGACCGTCGAGGAGGCGCTCCGGAACAACGCGAAGATCGTCCTCCCCTCGGGCGGGGAACTCGTCAACGTAATCGGCGATCTGGCTGGAGTCCTCCCGCTCAAGGAAAGGTAGTGTTGAAAAAGGCTCCATGGCCTTTTTCAACACCTTGCTAGGCGCGTCCTCGGCCACCCGGCTCGGCCCCGTACTAGCTTAAAGGGGCCGGCGCTTTGTACTATGAGGCAGTGAGAAAGGCCACAGGGGAAAAGAGTCGCGGACGCGAGAAGAGGTCCTACGAGGGAGAGCGGGGCTCGCGAGACTCGGTCGCGCCCGCCCTGATCACCATCCTCGGCGGCCTCGCGCTCGCGGGCCGCTCGATCGCCATCCCCTCCGAAGTCTCGGCCCCCTACGCCTTTCCGCTCCTCGCGGCGCGCGTAGCCCTCTCGCTCTGCATCGCGGTCTGGGGCTGTCTCTACCTCCTCGCGAAGTCGCGGAAGGGCCCCGCGCGGCTGCGCGCCTGGATCACCGGGGACGCGCGCAGCGCCTCGCTCCTCGCCTGGTCCACGGCTCTCGCGGTCGCCAATGTCCTCTCGGGCGCGGGCCCCGCCGTCTTCGTGGTGGGCGCGGCCTACTCCGCTGCCATAGGCTGGGACCGGATAGGGCGCTTCGTCGGCATGGCCGCCGCCGGCTTCGCCCTCGTCGCCATCGCCGCGATCGCGGCCCCCCTCGTCGGCCCCGGGCCTTTCCGTCCGTCCGACCTCCTCGTCGCCGCGGCGGCCGCCTCGACGGCCATCGGGGTCGCGAGAACGGTGAGATCCTTCGTCGCGCCGGGCAGGGAGAGGCTCCGCTCGCTCGAGAGGGAGAACAAACAGCTCTGGGACCTCTCCTTCCGGGACTCGCTCACCGGTCTCTACAACCGCCGCTTCGCCCAGGAGACCGGCCGAATCCTGATCTCTCGCGCGCGGCGCTACCACGAGGAGCTCCACGTCTTCATGCTCGACATCGACCACTTCAAGCGGGTCAACGACCAGCTCTCGCACGCGATAGGGGACGAAGTCCTAAAGGGCGTCGCCCAGGCGATCCAAGGCTGCCTCCGGACGAGCGACTCGGTCGCCCGCTACGGCGGCGAGGAGTTCCTGGCCTTCGTGGTCCAGGCCGAGGCCGAGGTCGCGCAATTCATCGCCAATCGCATCCGCGAGGCCGTCGCCACGAGAAGATTTGAGAATGTGCCCTGGCAGGTGACGATCAGCATCGGCGTCGCCAGCGCCGCGGGGGGCGACGACCTAGACGGGCTCATAGACCGGGCGGACGAGTACCTCTACGCCTCCAAGCGCGGCGGGCGCAACCGGGTCTCCGGCTTCTAGCGGGCGGAGCGGAGCGAGCAGAGCCGCCTTTCCAGCTCGTCGATGGGCTGGGCCTTCATGAAGAGATGGCCCTGCATGCCGTAGCAGTTGCGCTCGCTGAAGTAGGAGCGCTGGTCGGCTGTCTCGATGCCCTCGGCGACGACGTCGATGCCGAGACTCTCCGCCAGTGTGAGGATCGAGTTGACCACCTTGCGGTTCTGCTCGTCGTGGAGGGCGCGGACAAAGGAGATGTCGATCTTGAGGACGTCCACCGGCAGGCGGGAGAGGTAGGAGAGGGAGGAGTAGCCCGTCCCGAAATCGTCGATCGAGATCATGATCGCGGGATAGAGCCGCTTGATCTCGAGGATCTTGGCCACCGCGTCGTCGGCGTTGCGCATGAGGGTGGTCTCGGTGAGCTCGAGGTTGAGCCTGGAGCCGTCGACGCCGGCCCCGTCCACGGCGTCGCTGAGGGCGGCGACGAAGTCGGGCTGCTCGAACTGCTTCCCCGACACGTTGATGCTGAAGTAGATGCGCCCGAAGCCGCGGCGCTCGAGGCGGCGGAGATCGATGAAGGCCCGCCGGTAGACCCAGGCGCCGAGGGGGATGATCATGCCGTTCTGCTCGGCTATGGGTATGAAGGAGGAGGGGGCCATGAAGGTCTCGCCGGCGCGCCGCCAGCGGATCAGGGCCTCGACTCCGAGGAGCCTGCCGTTGGGAGCCACGATGGGCTGGTAGTGGAGCTCGAACTCCTGCTTCACCAGGGCGGAGCGGATGTCCTGCTCGACCCGCCAGCTCTCGGTGGCCTTGGTGTTCAAGGACTCGTCGTAGATGGTTACCCGGTTCTTGCCGGCCTCCTTCGAGCAGTACATGGCGATATCCGCGTTCTTGGTGACTTCCTCGGCGTCCTCCCCGTGCTCGGGCATCACGGCCACGCCGACGCTCACCCCGACCTCGACCCTCGCCTTCGCCCGGGAGTCCGTCGTCACCTCGTAGGGCAGCCTCACGGCGCTCACGATGCGCTCCCCGACGGCCACTGCGCGATGGGCCTCGCCGATATCGGGGAGGAAGGCCACGAACTCGTCGCCGCCGAAGCGGTAGGCCGAGTCGGCCTCGCGCAGGCAGACTCGGATGCGCCGCGCCGTCTCGACGAGGAGCTCGTCGCCGGCCGAGTGGCCGATGGTGTCGTTGACGTGCTTGAAGCCGTCGAGGTCGAGGAAGAGGAGGGCCGCCTTCCGGTCCGCGCCCGGCGGCTTATCCTTGAGGAAGGCCTTCATTTCCTCGTTGAAGAGATCGCGGTTGCCGAGGCCCGTGAGCTTGTCGTGGAAGGCCAGGTGCCGCAGCCGCCTCTCCGTGGTCTTCCGCTGGCTGATGTCGCGGACGATGCAGGTGAGGGTGCGGCCCGAAAAGTCGCGGGAATTGCCGAAGGACATCTCCATGGGCGCGACGCCGCGGTTCTTCGTGACTCCGAGGAGCTCGATGGTCCGCTTGAGCCCGAGGGCCAGCCGGTCCTGGTCGTCGACGAGGAAGTACTTGCGGAACTCGCTCCGGTGCTTGGCGAAGACCTCCTCGGGGAAGAGGAAGGAGAACTTTCGCTTGACCAGCTCCTCCCGGTCGAAGCCGAAGGTGTTCTTCACCCCCGAGTTCACGAAGAGGATGTTGAAGTCCTCGTCCAGGCGGAAGATGGCCTCGGTGATCGTCTCGGAGAGCGCGAGGTAGTGGTCCTTGCTCTCCTTCAGCTGCTCGATGAGGACCTTGTCCACCGGGGTGTCGCGGAGGACGGCTATGATGCGGCGCTCGGCGCCGGCCCATATCGGCGACAGGAGACACTCGGCCGAGAGGACGGAGCCGTCCTTGGCGCGGGCCTTGAAGTCCAGGTAGTCGTTGGCGGACTCGGCCGAGCCCTCGCCGTCGCGGCTACTGAAGCCGACCAGCCTCTCGGAGAGGGCGGTCCAGCCCTCCTCGGGGACGATGGACAGGAGGCTGGCGCCGACCAGGTCCTCGGAGGACCAGCCGTAGGCCTGACAGAAGGCCGGGTTGGCCTCGATGACCACTCCGGCCGGCGAGAGGAGTAGGATGGCGTCGATGCTGTTCTCGAGGAGGATCTCGAGACTGCCGTTCCCCTCGATCTCGTCGCCTAGCTTCACCCCCCTCCCCGCGAGGAGGCGCTGGAGGAGCTGGGAGAAGATGGACTCTCCCGTCTTGGACGCGGGGCCGTCGTCGGCCGCGCAGGGGCTCTCGAGGACCTGGGGCTCCTGCCCCGCCATGGTCTCGAGCAAGTCCTTGACGCCTTGTCTTTCCATCGCATTACCGAACCTTATTTTATAGGCGTGAGCGTTTTGACCAATCCACGCGATTATACATGCCATCCCGGGAGCGCGGAAGCCCGATACGCATCCGCGCGCCCTCTCAAGCCTCCTCCCGGGCGGCGCGCCCTTTCTCCCCCGAGGATAGTAGCCGCCATGTCCGACGCCCTCTGCGCCCTGAAATACTCGCGCAGGACGGCGGACCGCTACTTCGCCATAGTCGACCGCTTCGCCCGCTTCCTCGAGATCCCCCTCGTCGAGTCCGGCATGGACAACGCGACCCGCTATCGAGGTCTTCAAGCCCCAAACCTGGCTTTTCGAAGGACAGACCGGAGGCCACCTCAACACCCGATCCATACAGGAAGTATTTACCAGGGCGAAAGATAAGGTCGGAATCACGAAGGAGGTCAGCATCCACAGCCTCCGCCACAGCTTCGCCACCCACCTCCTCGAAGACGGCACCGACATACGGTACATCCAGGAGCTCCTCGGCCACGCCAGCCCAAAGACGACCCAGATCTACACCCGCGTCGCCAAGAAGGACTTCCTCCGCATCCGCAGCCCCTACGACCGCAAAGAGGAACCCTAGGCTAGCTAGTGGGGAGACTCGAGCCCATCAAGTGCCCTACCGCCCCGGCAATACAACATTTGATGCGGCGTCGGAAAAGGACAGCTGGACCAAAGCCGTTTTCCGTACGATGGCGGCCTTTTGATAGCCGAGTCGGTAAGCTCAGGCAAAGGGCCGAGTCCCGGGCGTACAAACGATTATTCGCAAAAAAATCTTGAGATACAGGCAGAAGGAGCATACAATGACCCGACAACAGGTCGGTATGCGTCCAAGATCCTGTTTCGGCGGACTTCCCGCAACCGTTCCAGCCATATCAAAACCCGAAACCTCGCACCATGAGGCTTTAGCGGAAATATCCCTTTTCCACCAAGGCATACACGAGGTTTCCCGCCAACCATCCCAGTCCAATGCCCTCTATGCAGCGGCCGTTCCCTGACAATCCCTATCAACATAATCTTTAGTGAATTCGCATTCTTACTTAAATTCTTCCCATACGTCAAATTCGTCTACATTGAGTTACGCGAAATTTAGCCAGGGTCCCTCTTAAATATAAGAGGTTATATGGGTAGAGTCAGTTGATAGGATCCCACGGGTTTGGCGCAATTCCCAACCAAGGGTCCGCCGAAAGGAAGAGTTATCTCACTTCCTAGATCGAAAGCACTCTTCCGAGGTCTCGAAGGCGCGTTTAGGGGACAGACTTTCGGCGGACTTGAGTCTGAAGAATTGCGCCAAACCCTCGCCGTGATCTCGTCTCCTGCAGCATTTGTAAAGTAAGCCAGTGATTATCAGCCACCTGGCTAAACTTCGCGTAACACACAGCCCGCGCGCGGGCCTTGAAATCCCTTGGGCCCTCGGGTTTCGCTCCGCTCGCATTCGCTCGCTCTGCTCAACCACATTGCGGCTCGCCTATGCTCGCCGCAACGTCGCAGGCTTCTCTCGTTAGGTGCAAGTTTTAGCCCAAGCATTTGTTTTTAGGCGCGCACGGGCCTCCGGCCGTCGGGCGCATTAGTTAATAAAAGGAGGAAATATGTCGTGGAATGATGCATTTAAAAAACGAATGCATGATTTTGAAAATGGCAATATGCATGAAGGAGAAATATCGATCTCAATAAAAATAAAAGCTGAAGAAGGATGTTTTCATAGAAGTTGTTGTCCGAATGCATTCAAAATAATAGATCCAGCCATATTTATGAATAGAAATAATGAGTACGAATATGTTGAACATGAATCTGGACCAGAACTACTTGTATATTTAGGTTTGGCCGCAGCTGGATTATCATTAACTAAAAGTATAATAGATCTAGTGACATTAATTATAAAGGCTAGATTTGAGGGACAAAAAAGGGGTGATAATCATAAGAATGGTCCAGTATCATTAATTGTAAGAAGAGTAGAAAAACCAAATGAAATTATTGAAGAACGTATAATGACATTTAATGCTAATGATAAAATAGATAATGAGATTATTAAAAAACTTCTACAAGATGGATGTAGTAAAATCGTTAAAAGGAAAAAATAAAAATAGGATTTCGCGCCTCGCCCTCCGGGCGTCCGGCGCGAAAGAAGAAAAGTGTTTTAGATTGGGCTAAAACCAGCACCTAACAAGCCCACCCACGCTCCTCGCTTTGTATCCTGGGGCTCGTCGGGCTTCGCTTCACTCGCTGCGCTCATTCCGCTCAGCCAGATTTGAGCTCGCCAATGCTCGCCCAAACCTCGCAGGTGGCAACCGTTACGCAAAATTGGGCCAGGGCCTCTCGATATGAGAAGATGGATATATGGGTGGGGTCAGTCGTTGGGATCCAACGGGTTTGGCGCAAATCCCTGCCGGTTATCCGCCGAAAGGATGAGTTATTACGCTTTCTAGCACGAAGCATTTCTTGTACCTCTCGAAAGATAGTTGTGGGGCCTCGCTTTCGACGGATTGAGAACCAAAGATTTGCGCCAAACCCTTGTCTTAATCTCGAATCATCCCCAGGTTTACAAAGTCTCCAACTGGTTATCAGCAATCTGGCCCAACTTCGCGTAACACACAGCCCGCGCTCGGGCCTTAAAATCCTTTGGGCCCTCGGGTTTCGCTCCGCTCGCATTCGCTCGCTCTGCTCAACCACATTGCGGCTCGCCTATGCTCGCCGCAACGTCGCAGGCTTCTCTCGTTAGGCGCAAGTCTTTTGGGGCATTGGTTTAGTGTTTGCGCGCCCTCCATGGCGCGCAAAACAGAAATCGTATTTTTCTAAAGAACAAAGCACTTAGCTTTTAGTATACCAATATTGTATTAAAATCTTTTCTAGTGAGGTTCAGATGACAATACTTGATAAAGCTTTAGTAAAATCGTACGACGATAAGGATATGACGAATTTCTATACTGAATTTCTTAAATCCAATATGTTTATTCCTACATATGATGAACCAAGTAATAGCCAAGATGAAATTCATCGTTCTTTGGAAGGTGAATCATTCAAACCTGTAGTAGTTGAGAGAGACAATATTCCATATCTACCAGTATTTGATACACTAGAACGCTTAATAGGATGGACTAAAGGAAAAAAGATAACTTATATCAATATGCCCACACATGCATTATTAAATTCTTCACTTGATTCGGATCTTCATATTGCATTAAATATAGGAACAAAACAATATAAAGAATTTGTTCCAGCTGAATTGGAATGGCTAAGAAATGAGTTTATATCAAATCAACCTTCAGTAATTGAAGTTCCAGCTGGTACAAGAATCCTCGTTGGAAATCCTGCGAAAATTCCCAATAAACTGATCGATGCATTAACTATATGTCTTAATAGAAATCATGAAATAAATACTGCATATCTTGGGCAAGTGTTTTTAAGTTTAAAGGATGAGAAATCAAGTCTTTTCTTGATCCTAAAAATAGGTGATGCTGGAAAGGATTATCTAAAAAATATCCTTGAGGATATAGGAATTGCTATTCATGGTACTCTTGATAAAGGTGAATCTATTAATATTCAAGTTTATGATGGGCAGGGTATTAGTTCAGAGATTGTTGCAAACATAAAGCCATTTTATAAAAGATAGGAGAATTGAAATAAAAATAATCATAGTGCACAGTTATTATTAATGAATTAGGTATATCGCCCTCGCCATCCGTGGCTCAGGCGATTGTTAAAATTACCCCAAAAGACCAGCGCCTAACAACCTACCCGCGCTTCGCCCCTTGGAATCCTATGGGGGCTCGGGCCTCGTTCCGCTCGCATCCGCTCGCTCCACTTCGGCCAGATTTTGGCTCGCCCATGCTCGCCCAAACCTCGCAGGTAGGGACCGTTATATGCAAGTCGCGCGCGAAGAAAATGTGTCGCCCGCGGCCATCCATGGCCGCGGGATGTGTTACAGGAAGAAATAATGGAATTAATATGACAGGATACTCAGAGAAACCGTTATATCAAATATTAGGAATAAAAGACCATAGCGTAGTTCTAATTAAATCTATTAGTGAATTTGAAATAGTGAATTATTTAGACGAATATCCAGGAGTAATTAATAGAATTAAAGATTATCAAAACGATATTGACTTTATTCATTTATTTGTAGATTCATTTAACAAATTATCAAAGGAAATTAATAATATTATTAGAAATATTAAAAAAGATGGGATAATATGGATTTCATGGTCTAAGAAGGGTTCAAAATTAAATACAGATATAACAGATAATAAAATTAGGAATTTAGTAATACCCTTAGGGTTAGTGGATACAAAGGTATGTTCAGTAAGTGATAAAATTTGGACAGGATTAAAAATAGTTTGGAGGAAAGAAAATAGGTAGATAGAAGTATTGTGAATATTAAAAAAATCAGTGCGTGCCTGGCCGTCCTGGCCAGGCACGAGCAGAGCGCGCGACCTGCTTATAACAACCTACCCGCGCTTCGCCCCTCGAAATCCTGTGGGGGCTCGGGCCTCGTTCCGCTCGCATGCGCTCGCTCCACTTCGGCCAGATTTGGGCTCGCTCATGCTCGTCCAAACCTCGCAGGTAGGATCCGTTACGCGAAATTGGGCCAGGGCCTCTCGATATGAGAAGATGGAAATATGAGTGGGGTCAGTTGTTAGGATCCAACGGGTTTGGCGCAAA